>ERZ773245.7-NODE-7-length-263873-cov-9.072686_pt1 | contig 263873 bp, 230 predicted proteins | sample MGYA00580988_ERZ773245 | MGnify/ENA primary metagenome ERZ773245 (study PRJEB29015, sample SAMEA2737792) | human gut metagenome | biome: human gut; feature: human-associated habitat; material: faeces | place: China | collected 2012 ... | reverse complement strand
AATAGTAACACATTTATTAGTTTGTAAATGTGTCTACCTATATCAGGATAAGACATCTGTCCTTAGTTCTTGGCAGGCAAAGAAACAGAAGCCTCCAATATCGGGGAGACAGACTCCCAAACCTGAGCATCGATACTCTGCATTCCTTGCACAGAAGGATGCCCCCATTGTTTATCAATGTCGTGCAAACGAATATTCTCGATGCCATAGTGCCGGCAAATTTCATCCATGGAATCAGTTACCTCTTCGGATAGTTCTGAATTGGTAATATTATAAATCCTGGCCGCAGGATAGAGCTGCTTGAGAGATGCAAGCAGATAGCAAAAGGCAGGACGGAAGCTATACAAATCGGCTTTCGTCCAGCCATCATATTGGTATACGCCAATGGGAGCACCTGCCCAACTGTCATTGGTACCGCCAAAAACAAGGATTATGTCGGGGGTGCCGAGGTTGTGAATACGGGTGATAAAAGAACGGTCGGAGTAATCGGCTTTCTCGTAACCGGTATGACAGACGGTGGAGCCGGAATAGGAATTGTTGCGTTCCAACTGAAAGCCGTGCTCATGGATGAAACGGTACCACCAGGTTTCCTCCACCTTTGTCACATCATTCTCTTTCTTTTCGCCGGGAACTCCATACCAGCAGAGATTGGCGGCAGGAGAGACATGACCGTAAAAAGTGGAATAGGAATCGCCAAGAATAGAAACTTTCTTTTGAGCAAACACCCCTGATATAAGGGTCAGGGAAAAAACAACCAGAAAAAACAAGGATTTGCAGTTCATAATAGATAGATTTTTATGTCGTATGCCGCAAAGTTATAAAGTTTGTCCCGGTTTGACGGCAAGAAACCGTAGTTTTTTTGCCATAGCCCGCTTATATGAAAGCCCCTCTACCATCGGATTCCCACAAAAAAAGGAAATGCCGGATTGATAGAGGGGCGAGAGAATGAAGATGAGAAAGAGTATATTTTACTCCCGCCCTCCACCGAGGGCTTGATAGAGGTTGATGATACCTTGTATTTCATCAAAGCGGTCGGCTACCTGTGTCAGTTGGGCAGAGAGTAGCCCCTGCTGGGCAGTGAGCACTTCCAAATAGGTGGAGGTGCCGTGTTGCATCAGTAACCGGGTGCTGCGGACGGTAGTTTCCAGTGAAGTTATCTGCCTTGCGCGGAGCTCCGTCTTTCCACGGGCTACCTGCACTTGGGTCAGAGCATTGTTCACTTCGCTACCGGCATTGAGCAAAGCTTGCTGAAAAGCGAGCCTGGCTTCTTCCTGCTGTGCTTTGGCTATCTTGAGCTGTGCCACGTTCAGCCCTTTGTTGAACAAGGGTTGTGTCAGCGAGCCGATGGCAGAGAAGAGTAGTTTTCCTGGATTGACAATCATGCTTCCTGCCGAGTTGGTCCAGCCAGCTGTACCGCTCAGGGTGATGGAGGGGTAGAAAGCAGAACGGGCGGCATTGGTGCTGTAGAAAGCGGATGCCAGCGAGAGTTCGGCACTTTTCACATCGGGACGGCGGGAAAGCAGTTGCAGAGGTACGCCCACCGCAAGTTCCTGCGGGAACTCCTGCCCCGCCAACCGGCCACGCTCAATGGTGCCCGGAACATCGCCCAACAGAATGGAGAGACTGTTCTCCACTTCCTTTACCTGCTGCCGGAGGTCGAGCAGCGAAGCTTCTACCTGACGACAGTTGGCTTCGGATTGCGAGACACTCGCCTCGTTCGTCATACCTGCAGCCATCATGGCTCGCATGGTGCGTACACTTTCGCGCCAACTGGCGGCTGTTTCTTCGGAAATGCGGTATTGCTCGTCGAGTATCAGCAAGGTGTAGTACAAATTGGCCACATTAGCTATCAGCGAAGTGTTAACGGCTTGTTCGTACTCCAAGCTTTGAAGGTAGAGCGCTTTGGAACGGCGTTTGGCATTGGTCAACTTACCAAAAATATCGACTTCCCAACTTGCCGAGGCAATGCCGGAATAGGTCCACGAGCCTTTGGAATTGTCGAAACTGCTGACGCCACCCTGCGGAGTGAGCATAAACGAAGGCAGGTACGAAAGTTTGGCCGACATCAGCGTGGCTTCCGCCTCCTTGATACGTTGCCGGGCGGAAAGCAGGTCGGTGTTGCCTTGCAAGGCTTGCTCGATAAGCGACTGTAATTGCGGGTCCGTAAAAAGCTCGCGCCAGGAAAGGGAAGCGATGGAGGCAGTGTCCGATGCCGCAAACAGACTCAGGCTATCCAGACTTTGCCCATCCAAATCGTGTCCATAAAGTCCATCGGTCGTGATGTCCTCCGGGCGCTGGTATTTGGTATAGATGCCGCAACTGGTCAGTACCAAGCCGGCGACAGCTAATAATATGAATTGTTTCTTCATTATTTTTTTATGTTAGTTACGCGATAATGTACTAATGTGATTCTTCTATCTCCTTCCGGCTTACTTTCATCTCTTCCTCAATCTGCCAGTCGCTCGTCGGGACGGATTGGGCAGGACGAAGCCGCTCCTGCAACCACTGGAAACTGATGAACAAGACAGGAACAATGAACAGCAGCGCCAGTGTGCCGATGAACATACCCCCGACAACACCCGTACCCAATGAACGGTTACCGTTGGCTCCGACACCCGTGGCAACCACCAAGGGGAAAAGGCCGAAAATCATCGTCAGTACCGTCATCAGGATGGGACGGAAACGCGCCTTTGCCGCACTGACGGCAGAAGCAATCAGCCCCATTCCCGCTTTACGGCGCTCGGCGGCATACTCCGTCAACAGAATAGCGGTCTTTGCCAACAGACCTATCAGCATGATAAGTCCCGTCTGCAAATAGATATTATTCTCCAACCCGGCTATCCTGGCAAAAAGGAACGACCCCATCAGGCCCGCAGGAACGGCCAGGATAACGGCAAACGGAATCAGAAAACTCTCGTAAAGCGCACTCAGAATCAAGTAAATCATCAAGATACAGATACCGAAGATGATGACTGTAGTACCACTCTGCTGGCTTTCCTCGCGGGTGATGCCACCAAAGTCATAGCCATATCCCTTCGGCAAGGCTATCTCCGCCGTTTCTTGTACGGCACGGATGGCGTCACCGGTACTGTATCCCTCGGCAGGCATAGCATTCACGGCAATGGAGTTGAACATGTTGAAGCGGCTCAAGGACTCGGCACCGTAGGAACGGGTCAGCGTAACGAACTGGCTCAACGGAGCCATCTCACCGTTGGACATGCGCACAAAGGCATTGTTCAGTGAAGCCTCATCCAAACGGAACTTCGGGTCGGCCTGAATCATTACCTTGTAAACTTTGGAGAAACGGTTGAAGTTGGAGACATATTGCCCGCCATAATAGCCCGACAGTGTGGACAACACCTGGTCGGGAGTAATCCCGGCACGCTTGCACTTGGAAGCATCCACCTCGACAGTCCACTGCGGATAGCGTACATCGAACGTGGAGTATGCCATCGAAATTTCCGGACGCTGGTTCAGTGCCGCCAGATACTGTTGGGTGGTCTGGAAGAAGGTGTTCATATCCCCTCCCTGCTTGTCCTGCACATTCAAGTCCAGCGCATTACCCATACCATAGCCCGGAATCATACCCGGAGCAATGGCAAAGACTGTAGCATCCTTAATATCCGCCGTGCGAGCGTATATCTGGTTGACGACTGCCTGCACCTGGTCTTCCTTTGCCGTACGCTCGTCCCAAGGTTTCAGCTTCACGATAATCATACCGAAAGAATTTCCCTGCCCGGACAGCAGACCATAACCGGCAACTTTCTGCAAGTGTAATTTCTGAGGAAGGTCTTCCAGACGCTTCTCCACGCGGTCTATAATGTCATTTGTCGTCTTGAGCGAGCTACCCGGAGCGGTGCTAACGTTGACAAACAACGTTCCTTGGTCCTCGTCGGGCACCAGTCCGGTCTTGGTGGTATTCATCAGGAATACCAGCAGCACCACCGAAAGTGCCAGCAACGACCATCCCAGCCAGCGGCGCTTGATGAACAGCAACACTATCTTCTTATACTTCTCGACCACCGCCTCGAAAGCCGTGTTGAATGCCTTGCGGAAGCGCGAAGCAAAATTATTCTTCTCCGTCCCATCCTCATTGATATAAGGTTTCAGCAGCAAGGCACAAAGTGCGGGACTGAGTGTCAGCGCATTAATCGCCGAAATACCAACGGCCACCGCCATCGTCAACCCAAACTGGGTATAGAACGTACCGGAAGTCCCTCCCATGAACGATACCGGAATAAACACCGCCATAAACACCAGTGAAGAAGTGATAACCGCGTTGCTGATGCCCTTCATCGCATCGATACTTGCCATATAGGAGGACTTATAGCCCACATCAAACCGTGCCTGCACCGCCTCCACCACGACAATGGCGTCATCCACCACCGTACCAATCACCAATACCAGCGCAAACAGCGTAATCAGGTTGATACTGAATCCGGCAACGGACATGAAAGCAAACGTACCAATCAGTGAAACAACGATACCTACCAGCGGAATCAGCGTAGAGCGGATGTCTTGCAAAAAGACATAAACCACCAGGATAACCAGGATAATAGCCTCAATCAGCGTTTTCACCACTTCGTGGATAGAGGCGAAGAGGAAATCGTTGCTGGACATCATCTGGGTAAGCTCCACGCCTTTCGGCAAGTCCTTGCGTGCTTCTTCAAGGAGCCGGTCAATCTGCCGGTTCACTTCCGTGGCATTGGACCCCGCGGTCTGGAACACCATGCAGGAGATACCGGGATGTCCATCCATGGTACCTTTGTAGGCATAACTGTCCTTACCCAGCTCTATATCGGCGATGTCCTTCAGTTTCAGCACCTCGCCGTCTTCGGTAGAACGGATGACGATGTCGCCGAACTCCTCAGGAGTAATGAGGCGTCCCGTATATTTCATGGTATATTGATACGTCTCATCCGAGTTCTCACCAAACGACCCGGTGGCCGATTCGATATTCTGCTCTGCCAGCACAGCCGTCACATCCGAAGGTATCAGCTTGTACTGCGCCATGACATCCGGTTTCATCCAGATACGCATACTGTAGTCACCACCCATAATCATCATATCGCCCACACCGGAGATACGTAGAATCTGCGGCTTCAGGTTGATACTGATATAGTTGGCAAGAAAGTTTTCGTCATAGCTGTCATCAGGGCTATATAAAGAGAACATCTGCAAGATACTGGTCTGCCGCTTGCTGGTGGTGACACCCACCTGGGTTACTTCGGCAGGAAGCTGCCCCGTGGCTTTGGACACACGGTTCTGCACATTGACCGCCGCCATGTCCGGGTCTGTACCCTGCTTGAAGTAAACAGTAATGGAAACCGACCCTGCATTGCTGGCAGTAGAAGTCATGTAAGTCATGTCCTCCACACCGTTGATGGCCTCTTCCAACGGAGCGATAACACTTTTCTGAAGGGTTTCCGCACTGGCACCATAGTAAGTGGTGCTCACCATGATGGTGGGCGGCGCAATGTCGGGATATTGCTCAACGGGCAAGGTGAACAATCCGATGATGCCCAGAATGACAATCGTAATGGAGATGACTGCCGAAAAAACGGGGCGTTCTATAAAAGTTCTGAGGTTCATATTCTATCGGTTAAAAATTATCATTCATTCGTTTTGGGTTGGACGGAGGTACCTTCACGCAGCAAACCCACGCCTTCGGCCACAATTGTGTCCCCCACTTTCAAGCCACTCTCTACGATATATTCCTGACCTCCATTCACACGGGTCACTTGCACGGGAACTGATTGCGCCTTGCCGTCAACTACCTTATATACATAGACCTTGTCCTGTACTTCGTAAGTGGCACTCTGGGGAACAACGATGCAGTTCTCTTTCCGTACCGGGATGATGACGTTGCCCGAACCGCCACTGGTCAGCAATCCCTCTTTATTGGGGAACACGGCACGCAGACTGACTGTACCCGTAGAGGTATCAATTACACCACTGATAGTTTCTATCTTACCTTCTTGCGGATAGACAGAACGGTCATTGAGCTGTAATTCGATAGAGTCCATCTCTGCCAGCGCCTTATCCTTGGAGCCGTAGCGGCGGGTGAGGTCAAGCAACTGATTCTCTGTCATGGAGAAATAGACATACATATTAGAATTATCGGATACGGTCGTCAGTGGTTTGGGCAAACTGGCGCTGACCAACGTCCCCACCCTATAAGGGAGCGTACCTACCATTCCATCTGCCGGACTCTTCACTTCTGTATAAGAGAGGTTATTGGCGGCATTCACCTGCTGCGCCTCGGCTTGGGCCAACTGGGCTTTCGCTGTCAGCAGGCTGTTGTAGGAAGTCTTTAAGTCAAACTCGGAAATCACCTTCTGGGCATAAAGCTCCTTCTTGCTGTCATATGTCAGTTGCGAAGTGGCCACGCCGGCACGGGCAGCTTCCACATTGGCTTCTGCTGTGCGCAAGGCTGCCAGATAGGGCACCTGGTCGATAATAAACAAGACTTGCCCCCGACGCACGGTCTGTCCTTCCTCCACACAAAGTTTGGTGAGTGTACCGGACACCTGCGGATAGATGTCAATGTCCTGCCGTCCGCGGATGGCTGCGGAATAAATTGTCTGCAGTTCTTTGTCGGTAGTCGAAATAGTCATCACCTGATATTCCGACTGGGGTTGCACGACAGGCGCGCTGCCGCAGGCTGCCAGTGTTGCACTACAGATGACGGTCATCATCTGTTTCATCATACTCTTTTTTGTTATCATACTTTTTATCTTAAAAAAATAATACGTCGGCTTTCTCTTTCATTTTTTAAGCCGGCAGCAAAGGTATGCCGTTTTTGAACAACCATTTGTTTCATTGAAGGTACACGACTGTTCATTTTCGGAACATGCCATTTAACAATCCAAAAAGAACTCGTACCTTTGTAACCGCAAATCATAAGCAATCTAACATATGAACCCATTACTGACTACCAAACAAGAAACGTTCAGAGCCGGAACAGACAAGCTGGAATTCTTCCGGGAACGTCTTCTGAAAATGAACAATGGAGCACTGATGTTCTGCACCCGTGGAGAAGCAAATATCACAATAGATTTAAGAAAATATCATATTGTACCCAATACGCACATTACGCTGCTTCCAAGTTCCATTATTTCACTGACAAGTGCGAGTAAAGATTTCCTGGTGGACTTCTTTGCCTATTCCGAGACAATGTTCAAGACGGCATGCTTCCGTTTAGAGCCGCCCTTCATACATTTTATAAAGGAGAATGCATGCTATACGCATACCGAAGACGAACCGGTTCGTGCTATCACAGGACTCATCACGGCAAGCAATGCCATCTACCGCGATTCTGAAAATCTGTATCGCGAAGCCATTGCACAAAACCTGCTGCAAATTTTCTTTCTCGACACCTACGACAAGGTTCAACGTTACTTTACGGAAGAGCAAATCAATGGCAGTAACCGGAAAGAAGAATTGTTCAAAAAGTTCATAAATCTGGTACATACGTACTGTACTACCCAGCGGGATGTCGCTTTTTATGCTGACCAACTCTGCATTTCGACCCGCTACCTATCTGCCATCACCAAACAAGTGGCAGAAGATTCTGCCAAAGAAATCATTGACGAAAACCTGATATTGGAACTGAAAATGGCACTGCAATCCACCGGCATGTCACTGAAAGAGATTGCCGACAAATATCGTTTTCCCGACCAGTCTTTCTTCGGACGATATTTCAAGAAACACACGGGAATGTCACCCAAGGAGTACAGAGCAAAGAAGAACTGAGGTATGAGCATGCATTTATCCCCTTCTCCTCTGCCTCTTTAGTATTTTTTTAGTAATTCTGGAATAAATTTCTTATCGCCTTATAATAAAGGCTTTGGGAGGATTACCCGATTTTGAGGTAACGAGTTGGCAACCGTGCTTATTGCTGCGCTCTGCTGTGAGTTGCTATCAAGTCAGTCGTTCTATGCGCAAATATACGAATAAAAATCAATTGTACTATATAAAAATGGAAATTGAAAGTTAGTTAAGGAAGAAACGGCAAAGAATTAAACGTAAAATCAATGCTTTCTTTGGTTTATCATGAAAAACTATTCATATTATATATCTATAAACATTTATAATTAGATATATGATATACGGATACATTAGAGTAAGCAGTGACAAGCAGACGGTAGAAAACCAACGTTTTGAAATCAATAATTTCTGCGACAATCAAAAAATGAAAATTGATGGTTGGATTGAGGAAACCATTAGTGGAACAAAAGCCTACAACAAACGAGAACTTGGAAAGTTGCTCAACAAGGTACAGAAAGATGATTTGATTATCTGTGCTGAATTGTCCAGATTGGGGCGTAATCTCTTTATGATAATGGAAATTCTGAATATTTGCATGGGCAAGGAATGTAGAGTTTGGACTATCAAGGACAATTATCGGTTGGGGGAGGACATTCAAAGTAAGGTGTTGGCTTTTGCTTTTGGACTGTCAGCAGAGATTGAGCGTAACCTTATTAGCCAACGAACTAAAGAAGCCTTGGCACGGAAAAAAACAGAGGGGGTGGTATTGGGACGTCCTAAAGGGAAAAAGAGTGCTCCAGAGAAGTACAAACTCCACGATAAGAAAATTCTCATACAAGAACTATTGAAAGCAAAAGTTTCACAACGCAAAATCGCTAAAATTTGTAAAGTGGATAGAAATACGCTCGCTCGATTTATTAAGACTTTTATGGTAGAAGCATAAGGAGCGTTTTGACAATACAGGCGGGCGTATAGAATTCGCCGGCGAGTTTCCCTTCCGCCTCGGCAAATTTCGAAAGACAATACTCATAGGCGCGTCCCAGAATATCTTTCGAGTCGCCATGTTCGTGCATCCGGATATTCGTGAACAGATCAACCACATCGCCCAACCGGCGCTTGTCGAGTTCGGGACGAGCGAAATTCTTCGGGAGAATATCTTTCAATCGCTTATTCTCCTTCTCGATCGCCCGCATCGCATTGTCTATCACCTGGCCTATTTCGGGCGTGTGCGCCTCGGCCGCAATCCGCTCCCAGCGGGCTTCGGTCGGGACATAGAAGATATTTTCGGCCGTATATTCGTCCTTGTCCTCCTCGAATCCTTCGCCCTCGGCGACAAGCTGCCGGTATTTCGTTTCGAACTTATCGGAAATATATTTCAGGAAAATAAGCCCCAACACAACGGACTTGTACTCCGATGCGTCGATATTGCCGCGCATCTTGTCCGCGGCCTTCCATATTTCCCTCTCAAAGCCGATATCGGCCGTGTTCATGGTTGCCATTATGCAACAATTTTATGTAAAGATACAAAATCCTTCTAATTATTCTTATTGATCAGATTCACCACCACCTTCGTCATCACGTCCTTCTCCTCGGTGCGGCTCTCTGCGATCATCAGCGTCAGGGCCACCAACGTGTTGTTATCCAAGAGACGCGAGCCGTCGGGACGGTAGAGGATGCGGTTGTTCTCCAAGAACCAGAGGAACAGGAACGCCGCGATGCGTTTGTTGCCGTCGCTGAACGAGTGGTTCTTGACCGTCAGGTAGAGCAGGTTGGCCGCTTTCTCCTCGACGCTCGGGTAGAGGTCGCGGCCGCCGAAGGTCTGGTAAATCGCGCCCATCGTGCTCTTGAACGACTCGTCCTTCTCGCGGGCGAACAGGGCGCTGCCGCCGAACTTGTCGCGCAACACCTGCAACGCCGCCATCGCATTCTCATAGGTCGCGCGGAACGGCTCCTCAGACGTAGTGGCCGATACCTCCAACTGCTGATAATCGTAGCGGTCGAGCGTATCGAGGCCGTAGGTGTAGTCCGTAATCACGCGCAGCAGCCCGACCGCCTCGGATTTCGTAACCTCCTTCGCAGCCAAGACATGGGAGAGCAGGCGGACGGTCTTTTTCAACTCCTCCAACTGCTCGGCTTTCGCTTGGTTATTGACGGCATACCCCTTTATAAGGTACTCTTTCAGCACCTTGTTCGCCCAGATGCGGAACTGCGTGGCGTTTTTGGAGTTGACACGATAACCTATCGACAAAATCATATCGAGGTTATAATATGGAATCATACGCCGCACTTGCCGTAGCCCCTCATGCTGAACATGTGCAATTTTTGCACATGTTGCTTCCCGCTCCAATTCGCACGACTTATAAATGTTGTTGACATGTCTGACAATAACCGTTCTGTCGACTCCGAACAATCGCGCAATCTGCGCCTGCGTCAACCATACGCTGTCGCTCTCCATGCGGACTTCCAGACGGGTCTCGCCGTCGGCCGTCCGGTAAATGATGATCTCCCCTCTGTCCATACGAACAAATATAGAAAAATCCGCCTGCATCTCAAAATTTTCCGGCATTTGGATTTCTCGCCCGAAATCGCTATCTTTGTACTGTCATGCAAGGAGATACGGCGGCCGCGCAGGCGAACGGGCAGGCGGGCGCAAGACCGTGCAAAATGACAGTAGGCGATGCGGGGACGGAAGCCGAAAAACCGTCGCAATTCGTTGATATACATCGGGCTTACATTCGTACGGAAGCACCTTTATCCGCACTTTTCAGTCCTCGAAAGAGGACTTTTTTTGGACTGTTCGCCGCAAACAAGAGTATTTTAACCTGTTTATCAACACCTTATATTAAGAGATCGCAATCTTTACCGAAGCAGGGTAGTTCCGAAAAAGGCACGCTCTCCATCTACCAAAGTGTGTACATGGCAGATTTGAATGTTTATCGGTAGATTTGAATGAGCGTAATACGCTGAATAACGCTTATTTGCACAAAACTTTCCGAGCTTTTCAATCGTATTTGATTCACAAAAAACAGATTGAAAATGCTGAACAGAAAAACTTTCTTCGTTTCGTTCTTCCTGCGTCGCGATCGTGTGATGAAGAACGGGACGGCGCCGATCATGGCGAGAATCTCGGTCAATGGGATCGCCAAAGAGATTTATACCCAATGTCGTACGGCGGTCGATAAGTGGGATCCCGCCAAAGGACGAGCGACAGGGCGAGACAGACTCTCCTATGAAGTAAATGCCTACATCGACGATTTCCGAGCGAAAGTCATCGAGATCTACCGTACCTTGCAAGCCGAAGGGTTCGAGGGTAATGCCATCGAAATCAAAGAGCGGCTGAAAAGTCCCGGCAAGCAGGTTCGTATGTTGCTGGCCGAGCTGATGCTTTATTGCGAGAAGCGACAAAAAGAGGTCGGCGTACGAATCACGCAGTTGACCTCCAACAAGTATTATCGTCTTTGCCGCTACCTCCATGAATATACACGTTTGGAGTACAAGAAAGAAGATATTCGGTTGACAGAGGTGACCTATGGCTATCTCGACGGATTCAATACCTTTTTGCAGACCGCCCACCGTTGCCACCACAACGGTGCCATCAACATTCTGGATTGCCTGCGAAATTTCATACTCTATTGCCTGCGTAACGAATGGATCGAGAAGAATCCCTTTAAGAACTATAAACTGAAAGAAGTTGCGCCACCGCCGAAAGAACATCTAACGAAAAAAGAGATCGAGATGCTGATCGCCAAGCCGATGCCGAATCTGCGGTTGGGAAACGTGCGAGATATTTTCGTATTCTGTTGTTTCACCGGTTTGTCTTATTCAGATATGAAGAAACTGACCTTCGATCATATTAAAACCTCGTTCGACGGGGACAGCTGAATCATCGCGCACCGTCAGAAAACCGGAACGCCGTTCCATATCAAACTGCTGCCCATCGCCCAACAACTGATCGAAAACTACCGTCCCACATCGAAAAACAACCTCGTCTTTCCCGTGCCATCGGTCTGCGACAACATGAACCGCACGCTGCAACGTATCGCTCGGGATTGCGGGTTGAAAAAGCATATATGTCCGCAACTTGTTGACAGAAGTTACGTTCACTACTACGAATATCCCTGATGCGTTGCAGCAACTCACGGAAGTAACGATTACCCCCTTGCTTCAACCGCTCATCATCCATAGCAAATCCCTTTTGGATATATTCATGAAGCCGTTGAGTCGCCCAACGGCGAAAACGGGTTGCAACCTGAGATTGCACACGATAGCCCAAGGCGATAACCATGTCAAGATTGTAATGGTCAATGTTACGTCTCACCTGACGATTGCCTTCCTGACGAACTAACAAGAATATCCTGCCATGAAAGAAAGTTTAGAGCGGATAAACGTGATATCCAATATAGGACATCTAACTCAACATTTGAAAAGAATAGTTGAAAATCCAGATGATGAAGTTCATATCGGAGGTGATTACAAAGCGATAGCTCCTCAATCTCTTATAAAAAAACATAAAAAAGAATTTAAGTTCTTTATTGCAGAATTAAGCGAAAAAATAGCGAGTTGTTTATAATTTTATGCAGCCCCAACCAATAAATAACTTTAACTACCGTAACGGGCGTTCATGCGCTGGCGCAGTTCTTTCTGCTTGGTATTCTTGTAGTAGTGCTTCTCGATGGTTCGGGCGCTGTTGCCCGCCATTTCTGCAACATGGGTAATCGGAGTGCCCGCATCGAGTTCGCTGGAAATAAATGTGTCTCGTGCCGTGTACCACGTCATTTTCTCGTCGATTCCCAGAATCTCGCAAACCTTGTCCAATGTTTCACTTACGAGGGTTGAGAAGCTGTTACGGCGTCCCATCTTCTGTTTGTCGGTCACGTGTTTCTCAGTATAGACAGGGAAGACGTAGTTGCCGATCCCCTTGCCTCTGTATTTTTCCAGAATTACGATGAGACGGTCGATAAGCAGTGGCTTGGCCAGCTTGGGGAATTTGGTACGCTCATAGACAATCATGCCTTCCTTTTCGTTAATCATGTCCCATGTCAGGTTAACAACATCAACGTTGGCCATACCGCCGCTGTAAAAGCTGAAGAGGAAAAGGTCGAGACAAAGCTACTCCTGCTCGGAGAAGAGGCTGCGGTCCATGAACTCTATCCGGCGGATGATGTTCGGATTGACGGCTTTGGACTCGAACTGTCCCCACGCCATCTTTTCCGTAGCTGCCTCGAAGATTGCGGGGTTGGCTCCGTACATGTGGAGTTCGTCCTTGGCGTAGTTTACCAATGCACGGAAGATGCGAAGGAGCTGGCGCAAGCCGGCACGATTACCGTTTTCGATGCCGCGCCGCTCCAGATAGACGATGTATTCCAGAAGAAATTTCTGGGTAATGTCGGTGAAGTAAAAGCGAGACAGGTCTTTGTTGTACTGCCTCTGGGTGAAGGCCGAAAGCGAAGTGCGGAACTGCTTGTACATACTGGCGGTGCCGACACTCTTAACGAGTTTGCCGTTCTTGAATTTTTCGTGGTTCTCGAAGTATTCGATTCGGACGTTGATGAGCTTGAGAACCGTCAGCACTTTCAATTCCTGCTTTGCCTTTTCCTCTTCTTTGGGTTTGAAGCAATCGGCCCATTGCAGTACGGAGAAGTTACGCCATTCCTTTTCCCACCGTTCGGCAACGGACATGTACTTCTCTTTGAGTTCAAGCAGCAGTTGGTTTTTCTTGAGGTATTCGCTGGAAGCGGATTCAAAACTCAGGGTTTCATTGTTCCAGCATTTGTAAGCTCCGGTGATACTGACGACCCGGGGAATGCGGGTGTAACCGGTCTTGTAGAAAATCATTTCCAGTTTGACCATCTTGGGGTCCTGGGGGTCTTTGCGACCTTTGAATGTGATCGAACAATACATATCGTTAATTTTTTAGTGGTTCATGTATTCCTGCCGGTTCCCTACATGGGTGCCTACATAAGAATAGAACTATCCACCGTATTCGGGTGGAAACGGAGGCAATCCGTCACCCGAAGAATCAATTAACTTGTTGATATGTAGTTGTTTTAGTCTATGCTGATTTTAACTTTATTGGAGTTGGAAAATCTCTTAGATATATTACTATCTTCGGTGTGAGTGAAGATAAACAAATGACAACAAAAGTCTTTAAGGAGTGTTTTGCAGAAGGATATGAGGGACCTAATGATGTCAAGTTTGATTTTTCTTAATAATGTCAAAGACGGAGTCGACCTTTCCATAACAATTACTCCTGACGATACAGAGTCCCGTTATTTTTCCAAGATAGTTTCCAAGTCGGAACTTGCAGGAACAGGCATGTCAAATGCAGAATATATGCAGGCTTCAGTGGATCAGTATATTGTACTTGTCAAATCTTGAATAAAACTGCACATCAGGTTATTTCTGAAATAGCGTTATACGGCCCGAGTGAAAAGGAAAGCAAGTTGGAGTATGAGTCTTCAGACTATCTTTGCCTTGCTTGTTCGTTGACACCATATGGAACAGTGAATTCGGAAGTGGCATCTGTCGAGTTTGCTACAGGGAAGGTTTCTCCTTCGGACAATCAGATCGAGATTGTGCTGGGAACAGTTACTTCTGATGCTGTATCTTTCAACATTACCACAACAAATTCCGATCCTTATGCGGTATTTATGAAACCTTCTTCTAATTTTAAAGGGAAGAGAGATGAGGAAATTATAGCCTATTTCAAGGATCAGATTGCGAGAAGCAGATTGGAGCGCGGCGAAACCCAAGGTTCATATACACAACTGGATAGTAGTACTGAATATTCTATTTTTGCATTTGGATATAAAGGACAGTCTGTAACAACAGGGCTTTTCAGAAAAGATTTCACTACTGAGACAGATATAGCCAAAATTACCTTCAGTATTAATGTCGATATGTCTTGGGGTTTCCATAACATTCATATTATACCTAATCCGATAACTGCATTGTACTATTATGAGATAGTTACAGAGGAGACCACAGTAAAGGAATCTCTGCAAATCATTGACGAGATTGCAAAACAAAAAATATCGTCAGGATGGTGCAGAGACCGTGCTCATTTCTTTAAAACCTATGGTTTCGAAGGAGAGTATTGGGGCAGTTATATGGGACGCTTCGAGAAACTCGAGCCGGGAATATATAAAGTCGTGGTTGTAGGTGTTGACGCAAAAACAGGAGAATACAACTCAGTGGTTGCTTTCAGCGAGCCGTTTAAAACTGAAGAATATTAAATTTAACAACATTTCCATCATAGGATGGGTTGGCTTGCGGAGCAACTCCTTTTATTTATATTTAAGACACCTCGAGAATAACAGAGACCGTTTTTGTTCTCGACTTCGGGTTTCCTTTAAAATAAACGTTTAAACCGAGCGCAGAAAGCAAACCAGTTTGCACGCTACCAAAGCGACGTGATTGTAATCGAAGTTTATTGAAAAAATGCTGCGAAATTTACAGCATTTTTTATCCGTATAGCGATTCTTTTACACGCTCAGCGGAGTAACGCTTACATACGATTTGCTTTCGCGTTTTTTGCAGAAAGGAACCGTGCTGTCACCCAATGCGAAGAGTGTGTTATTCTTACCGATAATTGCTTCGGCCGGAATTCGAAAACCGTCCGACACTGGTACGAATTTATGTTAGGCGCCCCGGAGAATCACCTCCTTTTCGCCGTCGGGCTCCACGATCACCCGCTCCCCGCTGTACAGTTTGCCGTCGACAATCAGTCCCGAGAGAAATTCCTCGATGCATTCGAGCAGGGTGCGGACGCCGTATTTGCGCTGGTAGCCGATGACTGTCAGCGTCCGCTTCGCCTCGTCGGTGATTTCGACCTTATAACCGAATCTGTCGACACGCAAGGCAACTCATTGATTTACACATATATGACCTGCTACACATCCGAGAGATCGAGCGCACGGAAGATGACAAACAGGTCTTCACCATCCAATACATGACCTACCTTTCCACGCAGGATGAGCTGAAAACACTCTTACCGGAAAGATGATACTGGTCACGGGCATATGAAAAAAGTCTGCGGAAATACAGACTTCCACCGACTTTTCATTTACATCTTGATCCCTTTTTTCATGGAACCGTTCTCGCTCCCAAGGGGCTGCCCACATCCTCGATCACGGTGCGTCCCCGGAGGCATCGACAATCTGCCTCAGCCAAAAAGGAATACGGGCCGTTGTGCTGTGTTGTCTTCCCTCCGGAGTTCTTCAGCCGCGTCATACCGCACCTCCACTGCGTTGCGGCCGGCATCACGGATCGGCCGTGCGTCAAAAAGACGGGACGACTCCGATGGAGGCGCCCCGCAAATTTTACAGCAGTATGCTGCTACGTTCGAATACACTATCTGTACTCGAACGGTATAGTAGACGACTTAACGGGAACGTCGATAGCATTGGTTACGGCGTAACCCTTATCGACAAGCTCCGTTACGAAGAATATCACATGACAATTCTTCACGACCCAACTTTCATCCAAGGTCATCGTAAAGAGATGCTCACCGGTACCGCCGGCAGCCAACGCACCGACCTCATGGCCGGAATAATCCGAACCAGAGTAACGACTATTCACGTGGCGGATAACATTATTATGCGTGTTGAAATCGTAATCCCCCTTCATACCATTGTTCAGTTGAGTACCTGTCAGACCATCTTCCAGCACCCAAGCGCCTACGCGGAACGAACCGGAGCGAGCAGCCTTCACCGTAACACGAGCGACCAGTTTGTTTCCAGCAACTTCCATACCGACCGAAATACCGGCACCGGCATCCACAGAGAGCGATTTGTCGATATTTTTCTTGATGTTAGATACGTTGCTGTTGTAACCAAAATTACCAATCCCTGTCTGGAAATCGAAATTTACATAAGGATACGTGCTGACACCCATAGCGTAATCCAAAGGCACATCGGGCTGATAAGGATCACCCCCATAGGTGTGACAGGCTGCCAATACGGACTTGTCCGCATATTCGGCCGACTTGCGTACATCTTCCATCGCAGCGATCATAAAAGGACAGTAGCCGCAACCCAAGCCCGTGAACTGCGTGATGAGCGTCCGGCGGACGAACGAGGTGTTGTCCGGCTGGGGATCTTCCGGAGCGTCAGGCACCGAGAACTCTACAGCAGAAATGGTTGTCGGACGATCTTTGGTATTGTGGGTCTTATAAGCAACCCAGAACGAAAATTCACCCGGCTCGGTAACAGTGTACACAAGCGTGTTGTCCTCGATGGTGAATTTCGAAAGGTCGAGCACGTCGTTACTTTTGGCATCGTAGAAAGCGACTGCGTCGAGCGACAATTTCACTTTGTCATAATAGACATTAATGCGGGCGGCATCCTGCCCGTCGGCATTGATTACCGTCGTCGATGCCGTCACCTGCAGACCGTTTTCGATGTTTTCATTCGTACCCCCATTGCCGTTTTGACCGCCACCGGGGGTCACCGGATCCTGCCCCGAACATCCCGCGCTCAACATAGCCATACAAAGCGCAGGGATAATGAATTTCTTGAATTTCATAATCTGTTTTTTAATTAAAAGGATGAAGTGATCACAAGGTTCAGACCCGTGTAAGCCGGCATATAACGACACGCCCCTCCCGAACAAACATAGCCTGCACGATTGCGGCCGTAGCTGAGTTGAATACGCGTACGATTTTTCAGGTAACTGAATCCTGCACTGTAATAATTCGTTTTAGTAAAGGAGTTAGCCTCGGTCTCGTCGAGGTTATACATATCGCTCACAAAGAAACTCCAATGCGGCACCATGTTGAACTCCACCAAAGCCGCGACCCAGTCACCCTCGTAGTCGGTCGAATAAAGGTATTGCGCCTCGACGCGCAACGACTTTTTCGAGTCGAATTTGTAGGTGACATCGCCTATGAAAATGTTGGATACGTAGGTCTGACGCTGGAAACCATGACTCGGGTTGCGCTTCTGGATCGAAACAAGCAGCGAGGTTTTGAGTTTCTTGTTCCACTGGCGCTCTACATCGATGTTAATATCACGCCACATCAACTCCCGCTCGCCCGATTCGCTCTGCTCCGAACGCAGCGTATAGAAAGTGGATAAGTTGGCGTGGAAATTCCAGTAGCGATGACGGTTCGACTTGCTGCGATACGTATAGTAGAGATCCACCTGACCGCCTATTTCGCCGTCGGTATTAACGATATACGGTTCCAAATTGGCCAACAGGTAAGTGTACTGGCGCGTCAGAGAGGGCAGGTAGTTGAGTACATTGCCCGTACCAGAGCCGTAAAGCGAAAGCATCGTCCCCATACGGTCTAACCGGCGGAAACTACCCGAGATGCTGAAAGGTCCGTAGTTATAACCGGCCTCGACCAAGATGGCGTTGCCGGCTGCGGCTACGTCCGCAACAGTCGAGTAGATGTCCTTCCCCTTATATACGTATTCGCCTTTGAGCGAAAGCCCCTTCCAGTCGAAATTCAGGCGACCCGAATACATGTTCAGGTTGGGCGAGGTAAGTCCGCGAGAGGCGAAGTCGATCGTCTGATCCTTGTCGAGCGACTCGTAGCGGTTGACGTAGCTGCCCTCAGCCGAGAACTGCGCAGCGTTCCAACCGAAAATATCATTCAATGAAATGTGCAGATCGGCACCGCGCACCCACGAATCCGCATAGTCGGTGTAGAGCCGGGGACGACCGTACATACCTTTCACCTCGACGTAGTCGCCGAAGCGGTAGATACCCTGCACACCCTCGATCGAATTGTTGAATCCCAGCTGACGGTCTTCGAACGAACGAAAAATAAGTCCGCTGCCGAACTGGTCGAAAATATCACCCACCCGCACGGAATAGTTGTGATCCTGCCACTGGATATACTTCGAGGAGAGATAGAAGTGATAGGCTCCGGGCTGCTGGCCGATCTCATATCCCTGCAATGCAGGGAGATAAGCGTCAATCTGGAGTCCCGCAGAAAAACGACCGTTCATGTAGTCGAGTTTCATGTAGTTGTTCGAACCGAAACGATCGTCGGGAGCAGTGCCTGCTGCACCCAATCCCGAGTCGTCCTGGTAGTAGATCGAGTTGCTCTCGAAACTACCGGAGAGCTGGCCCTCCCCCACGCGAACCTGCGCCGAAACGGCAAGCGTCGCCAAGAGTGCAAGCGCCAAGCCAAACAGTTTTTTCAACATATCGGAATCTTTTTTCGATTTAAAGAGTAACTCTCTTCTGCTTCCATAAAATACGCCTCCGCACCTCCAGCGGATTTGCGCATCCGGTTATTTTATAAAAGCATAAAGCAGGGGGAAAATTCCCATTCCGGGTACCTCCCCCTGCCTTATTTCAAAAGAGTCTGTTAGCGACGGATATATTTACCTGCCGCCCGCTGCTTCCAACGCTCGCGGAGCGACTTCTCGGCAAGAGGAGTAACCTTAAGCGGCTCGTAGCTCTTCGCATCAGATACGCTCGTGCGGCTCAACGGGCGGACAGCACGCTCGGCACCCAGCACATCGTTCGTCGTCACGGACTTGCCGCCCTTGACAACCGACTTCACGGACTCACCATTCCAACCCTTGGTCAGCGTCAGTGCGCCGCATACCCGGGTGTCGGTCGAATACTGTCCTCCGTACATTATCTTCGCTGCATTCGGGTAGTAAGTATCACCTTGGTACTCATATCCCCCTACAGTGATCGTAGAGTTATCGCTGCTAATCGTTACGGGGAACTCACCCTGCGTAATCGCCATTTTGCTGACACCAATGAAATAGTACTCGGCCCCCTTGTTCCATAACGTAAGCGGCGGCAGGTTGGTTACGTCGAACGGAGCGACTACGGAACCGTCGGATTTCATCTCGAGATACCACTTCGGACCGAAATCGAAGAACATAGACTCCGTATCGTAGCCGTTGTACTCTTCCGTAGTTGCGATGAAAAGGTCGTATGGCGTCTTCCAGCCGGCCAGGTAGTTGGTACTGTACTCGTACTTCGGACGGTCGATATCGAGTCCCAGGCAAAGCAGGCGGTTCTGGCCGCGCAGACGCTCATTGTAGAGCTTAAGCTGCTTCTTGAAGCCCTCGTACAACTTCTCTACCTGCTCTTTCGAGTAGTTTGTGTTATTCAGATAGTAGTCAATGACCTCCTGGGACAGACTCTCCGGACACGTCAGTCCAGAAACGATCTCCACCTTGCAGGTCATCGGCGCCTCGCCGCCCTCGTATTCAGCCGACAGCGTCCACTCACCCAGCAGACTTTCGAAATACTTCGAATCTACCGGCTCTTTATCAGGTACAGGCATAGAACGCTTCTTGCCGATGGCAGAACCATCTTCGTCGGGATCGTTGCCGGTACCCTCGTCATTGTAAGCGATTACACCCAGGTAGGTGTTGGCGTCGGGACGGGTCGAGAACATTACGTTGTAACCCTCGGCCGAGTTGATCTTCTCGATCTCATCCGGAGTAAACGCGTTACCGTTTTCGATCAGGTCGGTGTTAGTCCTGCCGGCGTTGAGTTCGACCTCCCACTCACGCTCGTAGTTGGCAGCGTACTTGGCAGTCACCGCGTCACCCGTAGTACATTTGATATTGAACCAAACTTCGTAGGGCGACTCCTCATGACCTTCCGGAGCATCGATACCGGTAACGGTTACCTCGGGAGCCGGTTTCGTAGGTTCGGGCAGCGTAAAGCCTTCGAGTTTGGCGAAAGCCTGCTTCGAACCGGTATTATCGTTGATACCCACCGCATAGACGTAATACTTCGTACCCGGCGTGAACTTAATGAAATACTCCGTCAGGTTGAAAGAGAGGTCGGTCTGCCCTTTGGCTATCTCATAAGTCTGGGCATTGAGGATGTAAGGTGCGTTGTAAGAGGTCAGCGCCCACTGCATATTCGACAGGTCGCCTTTCAGCATTGACGTCTTAATCCCCTCCATATCATACTCCTCGAAAATACCAAGACACAGGTAGGATACCCCCTCGCACAACTCGAAAGTGAGCAGACCGCCGTTGGGTCTCAATTTATCGGTATTGATCTTGATCTCACCGAGTTTTTCGGGCTTCTTGTTGGTAACCTCTATCTTCTGGTAGTAGCCGGTCCAGAAATCGCCCTGCTCTACATCGTCGGCACGGGAACCGGCTTCTCCCAAGATACCACCGCCACCGCCGACAGCTTCGTAGTATGCGTCCTGATCCCAAAGGGGCAAATAGTATCCCTGACCGAAGCCCCAAGGGTGCTCGCCGGATGCGAACTCGCCGAGCAGCACATAATTGAGCTGTCCAGGCACCATCGGGTTCCAGAGCGTTATCATCGAGCCTTCCTCATCGGTCACAGGCTCGCCGTTCTCGTCGCGTAAAATCGAATTCTCCTCGTTGAATACAAAAACAGTATTCTCGGTAATATAGTTGTGATATATATCGTCGAAGAGATTCATCATGTCGGCGTCGGTATAGTTCATCATACTCTGATAATTATACGTCAACATGTCTATCAGCAGATATTTGATCACATTCTCGGGATCGGTCGGCTGGAATTTCACGTTCATGCTAAAACTCATGTAGTCCACGTCAAACACGTCGTACGCGTTATCGCCGAACGAAGCGGTCTTGGCCTCAACCTCGAGAACCTTCTCAAAGAACTCTTCGTTCGCAGTGGTGGCAGCCACATAGATCACATACTCCGTATCGGGGTCCAGTTTACTTACGGTCAGCGAAGAAACGCCGTCCGCAATCGCAGATTTGACGCCGGTCGCAAAGACGATCGTTGCCGTCGGGGTCTCCTTGGCATCGGCCTTGGGCGTCGCCAGGTAAGCAATTTCTGTCAAATTAGCGGCAGTCACCTCCAATTTGACTGTCGAATACTGTGCTTCAAGGAACTTCACTTCCAATGAAGGCCAAGTACCGGGGTCTGGTTCTGTCTTGTCGTCGGTACACCCCGTCAATCCTACTCCTGCAAGCAGCATGCATACAAGAGAAAATAAATTAACAAATAAATGTTTCATAAAAAAATTTTTAATAAGGCAATTAAGGGTTTCTTCGTTTACAATATTATCATATCACCATTCGTCTGCGGTTAAAGCAAACCATCTGCATGGCCTTTTCGCAAAATACGGGTGTAAATATAAAAATTATTTTATAAAAAAACAAAAACAGAAAATTTCACCAGCTATCTATTTCCGCAATAAATGATCCACGACGAGATTCCTGCTTTCGGCGAAACGCCGGATCTCATCCTGCTGGTTGGCAAGATGCTGTTTTCCCATGCTGACACGTAAATAACCTATTATCATAATACAAATGATTTTAACCGAGGCAACGTCGCCTCGGTCGGTAAAGGTAAGCGTATGCTTCGGGAGCACCGGAATACAAAACCTTCCGGCATAAACAGTCCGGACCAGCCGCAAAGCCCGGAAAATAGATGGAATTATCATATTCGTTCGCACCGAATGATCCCCACAGCGGTTTTCTACCTCCGAATTTGGATTTTTGCCGGATTTTGCTTAATTTGGTGATATTGATCCTCTCGGACAAAGGCTACCTTCCATGACGAAACACACGATAATATTTATGACATTATTCATTTGTTCGAGTTGTCGTAACTTGCAGGGCACGGTATTTTGCATCGATCGGCAATCGGACAATCTCAACAATCGGTTAAAATTATCGGACTACACCCTGGACCGAGCAGGCAATTCCATGATTACGGATCGGGATACGATCTATCGGTTAGCGCTGCTTTTAGGTAACGATACGACGGGATACGGAAATTGGAAACAATATTATCGAATTCCTTTCGACGGGAATCGTACCATGAGATTGGTCCTCGACGGAGGCGACGATCCGGGGCCGCGAGAATATTTAATATTGCACGACGAACACGGTAAAATTGTTCGCTATATCGAAATTGCGGCGGAATATGGAGATGGTCCCCGCTCAAAAAAAATATATAGCGTGCTGACTAAAGACAGCCTGTATGTTTACACGGTTACTACGGAAGCATTTTTGACCGGCGACGATTTTATAGACGATACGAAACCTGCAACAGCGGATACGATGAAAAAAAGCTACCATATCGGCGACTTGACAGCGATTTACAGGTAAAACTTAGTTAAAGATTGTTCGGGCAAAGCTCAAAATTTCTCAGCAGCTCAAAATAATTCCGACATTTTACGGCATCGGATTTGGCATTATCGGAAATATTGCGTAATTTGGGTTGCAATTCGATACTCTTTGATGGTAAAAGCGACTGTACGAATTTTCAAAAATCACGGATTCAAACAAATCAACCGGAATATCGAAGAACTGAAATTTACCCTATTAAATTATAACACGGTCAGTTTCCTACGTAAAGTCGGACAGGAAAAACCGCAGCGGCAGCGAATATGAAACGAATAAGCTTTCTGGCGATATTCTTCGTCATCGCTTCTCTCGGTGCCATCCACGCCCAACAACGCACGGGTTTCGCCTATTACGACCTCGACCGCCTCTACGACACGATCCCGTCGCTCTTCTACGACGACACGGACTACACACCCGAAGGACGGCTGCGCTGGAGCGGCGAGCGTTACCGCGCCAAAGTCGAACGGGCGGGCGCTGTAATCGGCCGAATGGCGATGCCGCTCGCAGGAGTGTATGGAGTCGAAAACGAGGAGGTTGTCAAAGACTTGGTCCGGGCGTCGGACCTGCCGTACAGTTATGTGCACCGCACCCTCAATACGCTGGACGGGATGGATTTCGCCTTGCTTTACTATGCCGACCGGTTCTTCACGGAACGCATCGAAACGGGCTATGGCTATCTTTGCGTCGAGGGTACGCTGGACGGAAAACCGACAGCCGTACTGCTGACACGCGGCGACCGGTATGCTGCCGAACTACTGGAGGAGCTGCGCGAACGAACACCCGGCATCCGGATCCTCTGTGCAGGCAAGCTTCCGTCTGGAACTGCGGAAAAACTCTCGCTCAGGGATGCATTGGCTCCGGCCGAGCGCCGAGGGCGGGGCAATGCCTACGCACGGGGCGGTTGGTGGCTGCACGACCGAATCCTGACAGACACGGCGCTAACCGTCATCCGGGCCGATGTTTTTGCCCGGCGCGACCTGCTCGATCCCCGCAGCGGAACGCCCCTGCCGACCTATCGGCGACAACGCTATACGGGTGGCATCGGCCGATATTTTCCAATATTTTTATATATTAAATAAGTTTTTTGATTATCCGAAAAATCATCGTATCTTTGCCCCTCCGGAAAAGACGGTTTTTTCACCGTTGCCTTCCCAATGGAAGGCCTCGCCCGCAGCCCGGCGGAAACAACTCTGAAACAGCACATTTATTGGGAAAAACACTATTATAATCAACAACGACAAGTTATGGCAGACGTTAAACGAGTCTATACCTTCGGCAACAAGGAAGCGGAAGGTAACGGCAAAATGAGGGAACTGCTCGGCGGTAAGGGTGCGAACCTGGCCGAAATGAACCTGATCGGTATTCCGGTTCCCCCGGGATTCACCATCACCACCGAAGTATGCAGCGAATACTACGCACAAGGACGCGAGAAAGTCGTGGGGCTGCTTCGCCCCGAAGTGGAGAAGGCGATGAAGAACATCGAAAAACTGACCGGCATGAAGTTCGGCGACAAAGAGATGCCGCTGCTGGTATCGGTTCGTTCGGGCGCACGCGCTTCGATGCCGGGCATGATGGACACCATCCTCAACCTGGGTATGAACGACCAGGCCGTGGAAGCCGTAGCCAAGCGCACGGGCAATCCCCGTTTCGCATGGGACTCGTACCGCCGTTTCGTACAGATGTACGGCGACGTGGTGCTGGGCATGAAGCCCGCTTCGAAAGAGGAGCACGATCCGTTCGAGGAGTTGATCGATGCGCAGAAAGAGAAGCGCGGCGTGAAAAACGACACCGACCTGACGACCGACGACCTGAAGGAGCTGGTGCACAACTTCAAGGCAGCCGTAAAGAAACAGACCGGCGAGGATTTCCCGGCAAATCCCTGGGATCAGCTCTGGGGCGCTATCTGTGCCGTATTCGGTTCGTGGATGAACGAGCGTGCCATCCTTTACCGCAAGCTCAACAACATTCCGGCGGAATGGGGCACGGCCGTATCGGTACAGGCGATGGTATTCGGCAATATGGGCGACAACTCGGCGACGGGCGTAGCCTTCTCGCGCGACGCCGCAACGGGTGAGAACCTCTTCAACGGCGAATACCTGATCAACGCGCAGGGCGAAGACGTGGTAGCGGGTATCCGTACACCCCAGCAGATCACCATCGAGGGTTCGCGTCGCTGGGCGAAAGCACAGAACGTATCGGAAGCCGAGCGTCGCAGCAAATACCCCTCGCTCGAAGAGGTGATGCCGGCCGTATATAAAGAACTCAACGAGATACAGCACCACCTGGAGCAGTATTTCAAGGATATGCAGGACATCGAATTCACGATCCAGGACGGCAAACTCTGGATGCTCCAGTGTCGCAACGGCAAGCGTACGGGCGCCGCGATGGTGAAGATCGCCATGGACATGCTGCGCGAAGGCCTGATCGACGAAAAGACCGCCGTACTGCGCTGCGAGCCGGCCAAACTCGACGAGCTGCTCCACCCCGTTTTCGACAAGACGGCGATGAAAAACGCCAAAGTCATCGTAAAGGGACTGCCCGCATCGCCGGGCGCAGCGACCGGTCCGGTGGTGTTCTTCGCCGAAGATGCCGAAAAAATGCTCAAAGAGAAAAACCAACGTGCGATTCTGGTCCGCATCGAAACTTCGCCCGAAGACCTGAAGGGCATGCTCGACGCCGTCGGCATCCTGACCGCACGCGGCGGCATGACCTCCCACGCCGCGGTCGTAGCGCGCGGCATGGGCAAGTGTTGCGTATCGGGTGCAGGCGAGCTGCAGATCGACTACAAGGCACGTACGATCCGCGTAAACGGATATGAAATCAAGGAGGGCGACTGGATTTCGCTCAACGGTTCGACAGGCGAGGTGTACCTGGGGCAGGTAGCGACACAGGCCGCCGATTTGAGCGGCGACTTCGGACAGCTCATGGAGCTGGCCCGCAAGTACTCGGTGCTGAAAGTACGCGCCAACGCCGACACGCCGAAAGATGCGGCGCAGGCATTCGCATTCGGTGCCGAAGGTATCGGTCTCTGCCGTACGGAGCACATGTTCTTCGAGGGCGACCGCATCAAGGCCGTACGCGAGATGATTCTCGCCGATGACGAAGCCGGCCGCCGCGTAGCGCTCGCCAAGCTGCTGCCGATGCAGCGCGGCGACTTCGAGGGTCTGTTCAAGGCGATGCAGGGCCATCCCGTGACGGTTCGCCTGCTCGATCCCCCCTTGCATGAGTTCGTCCCCCACTTCGAGAAGGAACAGCGCGAACTGGCCAAGGACATGAACGTTCCCTACGAAAAAATCGCGGCCAAAGTGGAGTTGCTGGCAGAAGTCAATCCGATGCTGGGCCATCGCGGTTGCCGTCTGGGCAACACCTATCCCGAAATTACCGAGATGCAGACCCGGGCCATCATCGAGGCGGCTATGAACGTAAAGAAAACGGGGATTCCCGTACACGTGGAGATCATGGTGCCGCTGGTTGGCAACCACAAGGAGCTGCGTTACCAGAAGAACATCATCGACCAGACGGCCGAGAAGGTCTTCGCTGAACGCAACGACCGCCTGGAATACATGGTCGGCACGATGATCGAAGTTCCGCGTGCGGCAGTCACCGCCCACCAGATCGCCGAAGTCGCCGAATTCTTCTCGTTCGGCACCAACGACCTGACGCAGATGACGCTCGGCTTCTCGCGCGACGACATCGCCAAGTTCCTGCCGATCTACCTCGAGAAGGGCATTCTGAAGAACGACCCGTTCCAGATCCTCGACCGCAACGGCGTGGGACAGTTGATCCGCGAGGCGGTATTCAAAGGCCGCGGCACACGCGAAAACCTCAAATGCGGCATCTGCGGCGAACACGGCGGCGAACCTTCGTCGGTGGAGTTCTGCCACTTCGCAGGTCTGAACTACGTGAGCTGCTCTCCGTTCCGCGTGCCCATCGCACGCCTGGCGGCAGCGCATGCGGCTCTCAAAGAGGCATAAAACGATATACATGCGACGAAATCCTCCCGAACCAATCGGTTCGGGAGGATTTTTATAACCACGACCGGCAACTCCTATTCAGCGAATTGCTGCGCCACCGCCGCATCGTAGTCGGCATTGGTAAAAGTATAGGTCCAACGGGTTCTGACCGCATGAGATGCCGTTACCTCCTCCTCATAATTCCAATCGATAGTAGAGTCCTGCCTCGAATAATAATCGGAATCGCGCGGCGGCTGATACCCCTTGATATAAATCGCTTTAGTCCCATCCTCAAAGACAACTTCCACATACCGGATATAGCTCGACGGAGGTGGACAGTATGCTATTGCCCCATCCACCCTTTCGCTCTCAAAACTTTCGCCCGGCTCTATGATTTCGTTTTCGATTACCAACTCACCGTACTCGCGTGCCACGGAGAGCGTAATCCGGTGATCGCTGTCATTGGCCCAGATAAAGTAACTAAAACCTCCGTAGTCTGTATCGTTGCTACATCCCGTCATACAATACGCCAGCGGCAACGTTGCCAATATACCGAATAATAGTCTTTTCATAATCGAAACATTAGGAGGGATTGTTTGTAAAATATTTATTCCCATGTAATTTACAACATTATAACGACACACACAAATTATTTACAAAAAAGAACAAGACACCGTCCATTATCAAACCAACCACCACATGCCTCTTTAATCATAAAAAATAATTTTCAAAATACAGCACGTATAAACCCCACACACGATCCTGTGACAAATACTGTTCGATCTCAGAGTATCTCCATTTTCATTCGGCTCCCCAGGATTCGGCGAAACGGAAATTTTTCGTACCTTTGACTTCATCTTAGGTACTCCGCCTCGGCAAAGTGCAAATATAAATTTGCTCATACGGCCGGTTCGTTCGTATCTTTGTTCTCGAGAGAATCTAAATTATCCGACGGCAGCAAGGAATCATTCCGGCAAAAGCCGTATCGAAGTCTGCAAAAGCTATGAAAAAAACACTGCTGGCAATACTTATCTTATTCAGCGCTTTCTACGCATCGGCACAGGATAGAGGTTCCTGGGGCATAGGTCCGAAGATCAATCTCTACACCCATACCGGCCGGGGCGCCGTCTTCGGCATCGGCGGCTATTTCCGATACAGCCTGACCGATGCGCTGCGGCTGGAAATGGGAATCGTCATTCCCTGCAAATCGGAATGTTCGGTGGACATCGGGTGCGACGCTCATTATCTCTTCCACATAACCGAACAATGGAGCCTCTTCCCCACAGTCGGCGTCAATGTGAACGACTTGGGCAAATGGTCCTGCGGCTTCGATGTGGGCGGAGGCTGCGACTACCGGATAAGCCGCCGCTGGAGTACATCGCTCATGCTCAAATACCGTTTCCAGACAGCCATGTTCGCACGGAATCCGATCCTGATCTCCCTGGGCGGAACTTTCACATTCTAACGGAAAAACACGGCGATTATCGCTATTCGGACCTGCGATTCAAATGCTTCGGGATCGCGGAGTGTACACGCACCCTCCCTCCCGAAAAGAACCTACAGGTGCAGCGAAGATTACAACCGCAGCCAAGAGAAACGCCGCCCAAAGCAAAATAAAGTTTCGTCGCCCGAAACAAATCCGATATAAACGAATACAACCTCCAAAGACAATTCTACACACGTCGTTGAATACCCGAAAGTCCAGCCCGTTTTTCGCCTCCGACCGCAACCGTTCCGGGTCCATATTACGTTCAGTTCCTCAATTCCTCCCCTCGGAAAACGTTCTTCATCAGCAAGGGGGGGGGGAAATGATCGAACAGAAAAAGCACCGAACCGACAGCATAAAAGAAGCCCGGAGCAAATTGCTCCGGGCTTCTTTTATTTCCTCGGGTTCTCTCTTTAGAAGCAATAAACGCACGTAATACCGAAGTTGCACAACGCCCGTTCGTTGAACTCGGAATGCGATCCCCCGTCCCAATAAGCGATTCCGGGACCGAAAGCCGGCGACCAGTCGAACGAAAGACGTACCGGAGCCCCCTTGAAGGCAATACCCAGTTTAGCCGAGCCGGCCACGCCTACATAAGCGTAATGCCCTTTGCCGCCCACATTGATACCTGCACCGGCATCGAAGAACCAACGGCCTGCCGACGGAGTCCAATCCATATTGCAAACATTCCAATTATACAACACCGAGAAATCGGCCGTCACCGTACCGCCGGCATTGGCCCAATAAGCACCGAAACGGGCTTCCACATAATTATCGTTGCTGAATACATACTGTCCGACAGCCTGGAAACCGGATCCGATACGACCACCGACCGTCCAATTCTGGGCAGATGCCGACCACGCGAGCAAGCCCATTGCCAATGTAAGTAAAAGTTTTTTCATCGTATGAAAATTTAAAATAATTGAAATATACTTTCCTAATTTAGATATATAAAGGTAATAATAATTTTCCGGAGTTTACCCCTTTCTCCGGAAAATTTCAACTTTTAGGCCAATATCGCTCTCTTTTCGGTCAATCCGTAACTTTTACCGGAGCAATCCCTATTTAGTCTTGTACGAGCATTTGTAACGCCCCTTCGTCAAGCTCATCAACTTACTCTTAATCAGATTTCTGCGCAACGGAGACAGGCGATCCGTGAAGACGACTCCTTCCAGATGGTCATATTCGTGCTGGATCACCCAGGCAGGCAGCCCGGTGAACTCTTCGTCGTGCGGCTCGAAATTCTCGTCCAGATAGCGCATCCGGATCGCAAGCGAACGCCGCACGCTCTCGTGCAATCCCGGCAGCGAAAGACATCCCTCTTCGTAGAGTTTCGTCTCCTCGGAAACTTCGTAAATTTCGGGATTGATGAACGCACGCCGATAATCGGCCAGTTCGGGATGATCTTCGCCCCAAGGCGTGCAGTCCACGATGAACAGGCGGATGCTTTTACCGATCTGGGGAGCCGCAAGCCCTACGCCCTCGGCCTCCTCGAGCGTGAGGAACATATCCTCGATCAACTTTTTAACTTCGGGATAGTCGGGTCCGATCTCCCGGCATTTTTCGCGCAGTACCGGCGCCCCGAAAACAACTATCGGATAAATCATAACTTTTTTCCATTTTTAACCCGGCCGCAGCCGGAAAACTAACTTCGGCTCTCCATATATCCTTGCAGGATAATGGTCGCCGATATCTTGTCCACAAGCGCCTTGTCCCGGCGGGCCATCTTGCCCATACCGCTCTCGAGCATCGTGCGGTGAGCGATGACCGAGGTGAAACGCTCGTCGTAAAACACCACCTCCTTGTCGGGATAGGCCCTGCGCAGGCGGGCCGCCAACGGTTCCACGTAACGCCACGTTTCGGACGGAGCGCCACTCATTTGCATCGGCTTTCCGATCACTATGGTCGAAACGTCATTCGCCGCGAAATATTGCGCCAACCAGCGTTCCAACCCTTTGGTTTCGACGGTTTCGAGCCCTCCGGCAATGATCCGCAAGGGATCGCTCACGGCGATTCCCGTGCGCTTCGTTCCATAATCTATGGCCAAAATACGTCCCACGATCTTACCTTATCCAATAGCTCGAACAACACCGGCCCACACACCCTCACGGACATCCCCGATACAAAGCACACTGTACTCGCCGTCCGACACACCCGCGCGAAACCCGCATACAGCCCTGTCAGACATTCAATTTCTTGAGGAGGCTGCGCAGCGAGCACTCCGCATCGACCAGTCCGAAGAGGGCATCGATCGCCACGCGCTCCTGCTGCATCGTATCGCGGTGGCGCACCGTCACGGTATTATCCTCGAGGGTCTGGCCATCGACGGTCACGCACAGCGGCGTACCGATCGCATCCTGCCGGCGGTAACGCTTGCCCACCGAATCCTTCTCGTCATACACGACGTTGAAATCATACTTCAACAGATCGACGATCCGCTGCGCCACTTCGGGCATGCCGTCCTTCTTCACCAAAGGCAACACGGCCACCTTCGTCGGAGCGAGAGCTGCAGGAATCCGCAGCACGACGCGCTCTTCGCCGTTTTCGAGCTTCTCCTCGGTATAAGCCGCCGACATCACCTGCAGGAACATACGGTCCACGCCGATCGAGGTTTCCACGACGTAAGGCACATAACTTTCGCCTGTTTCGGAGTCGAAATACTGGATCTTCTTGCCCGAAAATTTCTGGTGGTTCGACAGGTCGAAATCCGTGCGGGAGTGGATGCCCTCCACCTCCTTAAACCCGAACGGGAAATTGTACTCGATATCGGTCGCGGCATTGGCGTAATGGGCCAGCTTGTCGTGGTCGTGGAAACGGTAGTTATCCGCCCCGAAACCGAGCGCCCGATGCCATTTCATACGCGTATCGCGCCATTCGGCCCACCACCGCATCTCCTCGCCCGGGCGGACGAAGAACTGCATCTCCATCTGTTCGAACTCACGCATGCGGAAGATGAACTGCCGCGCCACGATCTCGTTGCGGAACGCCTTGCCGATCTGGGCAATGCCGAACGGCAGCTTCATGCGGCCGGTCTTCTGCACGTTCAGGAAATTAACGAAGATACCCTGCGCCGTTTCGGGCCGCAGGTAAATCGTATTGGCGCCTTCGGCCGTCGATCCCATCTGGGTCGAGAACATCAGGTTGAACTGCCGCACCTCGGTCCAGTTGCGCGTACCCGAAATCGGGCAGACGATCTCGCAGTCGAGGATGATCCGCCGCAGCTCTTCCAGATCGTTGGCGTTCAACGCGTCGGCAAAGCGCTTGTGCACGGAGTCCCGCGCTGCGGCAATCTCCAGCACACGGGGCGAAGTCGAGCGGTACTGCTCCTCGTTGAAGTTCTCCTTGAAGCGCTTCTTCGCCTTATCGACCTCTTTCTGAATCTTGTCGTCCTGCTTGGCCAGCCACTCTTCGATCAACACGTCGGCGCGGTAACGCTTCTTCGAATCCTTGTTGTCGATCAACGGGTCGTTGAACGCCCCGACATGGCCCGAAGCCTCCCACGTGCGGGGATGCATGAAGATCGCCGAATCGAGGCCGACGATGTTCTCATGAAGACGCACCATCGAATCCCACCAGTAACGCTTGATATTGTTCTTCAGCTCGACGCCGTTCTGCCCGTAATCGTACACGGCACCCAGTCCGTCGTATATTTCGCTGGAAGGAAAGATGAAGCCGTACTCCTTGCAGTGGGCTACCAGTTTTTTGAAAAGTTCTTCCTGAGTCATCGTATTTTGCATTTACTATTTTCTGAAAAACAAAAGTACAAAATAAATGGGAATGTAAGGTACTCCGAACCGTTTTTTCTATCTTTACGCCAAAATTCGGAAATATCCGGAGCGGAAGACAAATACATCTGTTTCATATTCATCGTACCCGAACGAATAACCATCAAAAAATACACAAATGAAAGGATTGAAACTTCTTCTTCTCACGTTTGCAACCCTCGCGATTACGGCTTGCAGCGACGACACAACGGATGAATGGCATGGAGATTTCGGCTCCATTCAGGTCCCCGATACACGACAGCTCTCCCAGAAGATCCCCGCAGGACAAACCGCAGGGAATTCGGAAATTTTCTTTTCGACGAACGATGCCTGGAATTCCGCCATCACGGACGAATCCCGCGCCGAAGCCCCGACGTGGGTACGCATAAATCCCGATCACGGAGATGCGGCAGGCGATTACGACATCCGCGTCGAAACGGATCCCAACACCGCCGAAGAATCCCGCACGGCCTTTATCGAAATCACCTGCGGCACGAACTCGATTCTCATCACCATCACCCAGCCGGGAACCGATGGAGAGGATACCAATGAACCGGACGAACCCAACATCGGAGAACAGGTTCGGTATTGGCAACTGCACAAGATCGTCGGGCGCGACGCTTCGGGAAGTCTGATTGCTGAAATGGAATATACTTATGAACTTCCGGCGGAATTCAGCAAGGAGTGCCGTATCACGGGTTTCAAAATATCCGCAGCGGACAAGAACGGCACGCTCCGTCCCGTCGAAACATGGCAGTTCACCTACGAGGGAGACGATTGCATCCGATTCTCCTTCACCCGGGAAATCGATGGCGAGCAACCTTATACGCAAACTGCAGACGGAACCCTATACGGCTACTTCTGCGATGTACGAAGCGGAGGATACGAACTCACCTCGACACTTTCCGGCAGTGAAATAGAAACGTACGGCTTCGATTGCACATACGGCACCGGCACCTTCAACTCCGACAAACTCACCTCCATATCGCGTTACAATTCCCTGACTTTGGAACCCATCTGCGAAAAATACGAATGGGAAAAAGATCCCTGGGGTCCGCTGGAGGCTTGGGATAATTGCAGTGCTGTCATCCGAACGCTCGAGAACGAGCCAAATACGGAAACATTCCGGCAAGAGTACGGTTACGACTACGATGAAACGACGGCTTGGAGCGATTTCATCTACGAATTGGAAGGCACTCCCCTCCTCAACAGCGACCCGGTCCTGCTGCTGGTTGCCGAACCGGATATCCTGCGCGGACTGGGTTTCTTCAGCAGTCTCAACAACGATCTTTTCCGAACGGTCACGACCCGTTCCGACGACGCGGTTACGACCCAGACCTTCGAATACACGCGTCAGACAGTCGCACACGATGCTGAAATTGCGACACCGCTCATCATTACCCGCACGACCCGAAGCGACGAGCGGGAGAGCGTCTGTCGATTCGAGATTCAATTCCGCCGCTTCGACCTCCAAAATTAGAAATTCGTACTTTGCGGCCAGCCTGTGCGCACCCGGCAACGAAAAGCGAGGAAAGGTTCTTGCCATTCCTCGCTTTTCGTTACCGATGCCCGGTCCGGTCATTTCGCTCCCATCTCCGGGATAATCGTCCATTCGTTCGACTTGCAGTCCTTATTTCAGAGTTTCCGATCATTCGAAAAAAGATTCACCTTATGCTCTTCCTCAAAAAAGAAATACGGCACAGATCGGCAAAAATTTCCCGGCAGTCTAAACTTACGTTCTCCCTTCGGAAGAAAAACCTTTCTACGACAAAACAAAGTGAACCCGGAAGACGATAATCCACAGCCAACTCTTCCCGCAACGATTAAAGAGTCGCACGCCCCGTTACGATGGTCCCGTCTCTTCCTGCCCACAACCTGCGCAACGATGGACCGCAGCGGCAGAACAAAAAGCTGTCTAACACGTCCGATTTTAATGTTTTCGCCCCTGCCGGATAAACTCCGACAGGGGCAACTTTCAATTTCGGGGATTTGGCAGACAGCTTCGTCACAGCCGGAACTATTGCAGCAAACCGCTCTGTCGGAAGCTGTACTCACCGCCCCGCGCGATAATCAGGTGATCGAGCAGCCGAATATCGAACAGCGCAGCCGCCTCGGCAATTTTCTTCGTGAGAATCTTATCCTGCTCGCTGGGCAAGGCAGCACCGGAAGGATGGTTGTGAACCAGGATAATCTGCGTGGCCAGCAGTTCGAGGGCCCGTTTGATGACCAACCGGTGATCCACCACCGTCGCCTGCACCCCGCCCTGGCTTACCCGCTGCCGCTCGACGATCCGGTTGCCCGTATTGAGGTACAGGCACCAGCACTCCTCGTGCTTCATCTCCGTCAGCAGGGGTCTGAATATTCGGACCACATCGTTGCTCGAACCGATCGGATCGGGGCCCAACTCCCTGGCAGCAAGCACCCTCCGGCCCAATTCGACAGCCGCCTGAATCCGGGCAGCGCGTTTGAGGCCGATCCCGGCAGCCATACGCAACCGTGCGATGTCGGCATATCCCAATGCAGCGAGCCGCCCTTCGAAACTGGACAGCAGCGCCCCGGCAAGCCGCTCCGAATCACCGTCATCCAGCAACAGTTCTAACAACTCCTGATCGGTCAGCGTTTCAACGCCCCGGGAAAGCAGTTTTACAGATGCCTCGCTCATGACACCCCGGTTCCTTTCGGCCGGTAGAGCCGGTCGATTTTATCCAGAATATCCCCGCACGCTTCGTCACTCATAGCACACGACACGGAGTGGGCCGCACATTGTTCGGCCTCCTTCTTCGACTCGCCCTGCCCATGTCCCACACGGATACCGTCGATCACGACCGTAGCGTCGAATATCGGATGATTCGACGAATAATTCCGGCCGTGCACCGTTTCGAAAGCAATGGTATGATGCGTCTTCTGACACCATTCGATTAACCGACTTTTGAAATCCGTCTCCTCGTCCGTCAGGTTGTCGAGATTCAGGTAACGGTAATATATATTGTTGATAAGCAATCGATTGGCGAACTCATATCCCTGATCGAGGTAGATCGCCCCGATCATCGCTTCGAAAGCATCCCCGTAGATATGTTTCTGGTTGGTGCTTCCGGTCGGGTTGGCGATCACGTACCGGTCCAACCCGATCGTCCGGGCGATCGTATTGAGCGACTGGCGCGAAACGATCTTCGAGCGCAACTGCGTAAGAAATCCCTCCTGCCGGTCGGGAAATTCGATATAAAGATAGTCCGATGTCACGGCTTCGATCACGGCATCGCCCAAAAACTCGAGCCGTTCATTGTTGATCTGCCGTCCGTCGGCTAAAACTAAAGAAGCTGACTTGTGAATCAAAGCCAGCTTGTAAAGTTCGATGTTGTGCGGAACGAATCCGAACAGCTCATCGATAATTCTGTAATACTCCTTATCCTGCCCGTAATTTCTTCTTACGGCACGGCGTACGAAATTCCACACGGCACGGACGAGGTGTTAAATCTTACGGAAAATAACCGTCGAGTTATGACCGCCGAAACCGAACGTATTGCTCATCGCACACTTCACATCGCGCTTCTGCGCCTTGTTGAGCGTCAGATTGAGTCGGGGGTCGATTTCGGGATCGAGGTTTTCGTTGTTGATCGTCGGGGGAATCACACCGTTGTTGATCGCAAAGATGCAGGCCAGCGCCTCGACAGCACCGGCAGCACCCAACAGGTGCCCCGTCATGGATTTGGTCGATGAAATATTGACATCGTAGATGTGATCGCCCAACACGCCGTGCAGAGCTTTGAGCTCGGGCAGATCGCCCGCAGGTGTCGAAGTGCCGTGTACGTTCACATAGTCGATATCTTCGGGTTTGATACCCGCATCCTTGATCGCGTCGCGCATGGATTTCATGGCGCCTTTGCCTTCGGGATGGGGAGCGGTAAAATGATATGCGTCCGCAGAACGGCCGCCGCCGACCATCTCGCAGTAAATCTTCGCACCGCGTGCCTTGGCGTGCTCGTACTCTTCGAGAATCAGCGCACCGGCGCCTTCGCCGATGACGAAACCGTCACGATCCTTATCGAACGGACGCGAAGCGTGCACCGGATCGTCGTTGCGCGTCGAGAGAGCCTGCATGGAGTTGAAACCGCCCACGCTGGGTTCATTGACGGCAGCCTCCGAACCGCCGGCGACCATCACGTCGGCCACACCGAAACGGATGGCGTTGAACGAATCGATCAGACCGTGATTCGACGAAGCGCACGCCGAAACCGTACAGTAGTTGGGGCCCATGAAACCATATTTGATGGAGATGTAGCCCGCCGCGATGTCGGCGATCATGCGCGGAATAAAGAATGGGCTAAACCGAGGAGTTCCATCTCCTGCGGCGTAGCCCAAACACTCATCGAAGAACGTCTTAAGTCCTCCGATACCGGAACTCCAGATCACGCCGATCTGCTCCAGGTCCTCCTTCTCGAGATCGAGTCCCGAATCCTCGACAGCCTGCGTGGCCGCGATGAGGGCATACTGAGTGAAGAGGTCGTATTTACGCACCTCCTTACGGTCGAAATGCTGCGTCCAGTCGTAATTTTTTACTTCACAAGCGAACTTCGTCTTAAATTTCTCGGCATCAAAATGAGTAATCGGCGCGGCGCCGCTAACTCCTTTTTCGAGATTGGAAAAAAACTCTGCAATATTATTGCCGAGCGGGTTGATGGTACCGATACCCGTCACGACTACTCGTCTTTCTGTCATAAATTTAAGGCTTTAAGGTTTGCCGGTTGGAAAAATCGTAAATTATTTCTTGTGTGCCTCGATATAGGAGATAGCGTCGCCAACGGTAGCGATCTTCTCTGCATCCTCGTCAGGGATCTGGATATCGAAAGCCTTCTCAAATTCCATGATCAGCTCAACGGTGTCGAGTGAATCGGCTCCCAGGTGGTTGGTGAAGCTCGCTTCCGGAGTAACCTCAGACTCTTTAACACCCAATTTGTCAACGATGATCTCGACAACTTTTGACTGTACTTCTGACATAATTTTAATTTTTTAGTTAAACAATCATTTATTAAAAATTGAAATTCTTTCTATCAAACAATCGCACAAAAATAACACTTTTTTTATTACTTTTGACATTACAACCAAAGAAATTGCCGTTCTTCGGTCGCGTATTCAATATAACACAATATAAATCAATACTTTATGAAACTACTGTTAATTTCCAACTCCACGAACGCCGGAGAACCCTATCTGAAATACCCGATGCCCCGCATCGACGAGTTCCTCGGAAGTGTCCGCGAAGTGGTTTTCGTCCCTTATGCAGGCATCACCTTTTCCTACGCCGAATACGAAGCGAAAGTGCAGGCCCGTTTTGCGGAATACGGCATCAAGGTACGTTCCGTACACCGTTCGAAAGATCCCCGGCGTATGATCCGCGAGGCGCAGGCCATCTGCGTAGGCGGCGGCAACACCTTCGCCCTGACCAAGAAAATGCAGGAGCAGGGGCTGTTGAAAGCCATCCTCGGCAAGATCAAGGCCGGCACGCCCTACATCGGCTGGTCGGCCGGCAGCAACGTCTGCTGCCCGACGATCTGCACCACCAACGACATGCCCATCGTCGAACCGGAATCGTTCAAGGCTATCGGGGCCGTGAAGTTCCAGATCAACCCCCACTACCTGGACGCCAACCCCGAAGGTCACGCCGGAGAGACCCGCGAGCAGCGTATTCTGGAGTACATCACGGCCAATCCGCGCCGCTACGTCGTCGGCCTGCGCGAAGGCTGCATGCTTCATTATGAAAACGGAAAACTGGAACTGATCGGCAGCCGTCCGATGCGTATTTTCAAGAAGGGCATCGCCCCCTACGAGGTGAAAGCCGGGGACGACCTGTCATTCCTATTATAATTATGGTATGCCCCGTATTTTCCGCAATCCCTGACAAACCGTATTCGCAAGTATGGAATTAATGACCGCTCTCAACCGACTGCACGGCGGCAAGAACATCAAGCTGCCCTACTTCATCGCCCAGCTATCCCGTTATGCCGTACCGAAGGTGCTCCTCCGCAGCCGGTTGGAAGAGATTCTGCGCGACGGAGAGAAACGTTATGACATGGACTATGTGCTCGACCGCGTCAATTACTACAACCGTTTGACCGGCGCAGAGCGCCTCTCTCCGACCGAAGCGACACCCCTGAAAGAACACAAGTTCAGGGGCCGGCACAGCGCCTATATTTTCGACTCCTACCAAACCACCCGTTTTTTCGACGATTCCCTGCGTTGGCAGACCTATTTCGGCGACGGAGTTTTCGACCTGCTTCATCCGACGATCATCAAGGCTCGAAAAATCGACCGGGGGGGGGAGAAGCCGCTTCCGGCAAAGGAGATAACTCCGTATTGCTCAACTTGGACCGCTGCCGCTTAGATATCCGGCTGCACGACAAAATTCCGTTTACGGAGAAAGCCGACCGGGTGATTTTCCGGGGATCGGTTAAGAGTAGCGAGCAGCGTCGGCGCTTCATCGAAACATTCCGGGACAATCCCCGCATCGACACGGCGGATACCCGCAGCGGACACAGCGCCCAGGAAACAGGTACAGCAAAACAAATCACGCTCTACGCCCACCTCGATTCGAAGTTCATCATGACGTTCGAAGGCAACGACATCGCCAGCAACATCCGGTGGGTCATGTCCACCAATTCGATCGCCGTGATGCCCCGGCCTCGCAACGAATCCTGGTTCATGGAAGGACGCCTGCGCCCCGGCTACCACTACATCGAAGTGAGGGACGACTACTCCGACCTGGAGGAGAAGATCGATTACTACATCGCGCACCCCGAACAGGCCCAACAGATCATCGACCATGCGAACGACTTCGCACGACAATTCTACGACAGTCGCCGGGAACGGTTCATTTCGCTGCTGGTCATGAAAAAATATTTCGAAAAAACAGGACAGCTTTCTCCGACGAACCGATGACCACGACACAGCATACCGGGCGGCTGGGCGAAGAGACCGCCGCCCGGTGGCTCCTCGACCACGGATTCACCCTGCTCCACCGCAACTGGCGGCAAGGACATTACGAGCTGGACATCGTCGCTGCCAGAAAAGGCACCCTCCACTTCATCGAGGTCAAGACACGCCGGCGGGACGGCCTCACCCCGCCGGAACAGGCACTCGACTCGCACAAGCGCCGGGCACTCGTCCGGGCCGCAAATGCTTATCTGACAGAAAATCCGTTCGCAGGAGAGGTGCAATTCGACCTGATCGCAGTCGAAACCGCCCCCGCAGGCACACCGGAGGTGCGCTATATCGAAGACGCCATCGAACTCCACTGGTAATTTGGCAGTTCTGACAATTTATCTTATCTTTGCATCCGCGATATAAAGACGCACAAAACGAAAGCGGATGTGGATCTATAATTTGGGGCTGGTACTCTACGTTTGGGCCATTGCATTGGCCTCACCCTGGCACCGAAAGGCGAAACTCTGGATCGACGGCCGGAAAGGACTCTTCCGCCGCATGAAAGAGAGCATCGACCCCTCGGCTCGCATTATCTGGATACATGCCGCCTCCCTGGGCGAATTCGAACAGGGCCGTCCCCTGATCGAAAAAATCCGCAAGGAACATCCCGAATACAAAATCCTGCTCACGTTTTTCTCCCCTTCGGGCTACGAAATCCGCAAAAATTACGATCAGGCCGACTACATCTTCTACCTGCCGATCGACACACCGCGCAAAGCCCGCCGTTTTCTGGACATCGCCCACCCCGAAATCGCCATCTTCGTCAAATACGAATTCTGGATCAACCTGCTCACCGAGCTGCGCCGCCGCTCGATCCGCAGCTACATCGTATCGGCCATCTTCCGCCGCAACTCGATCTTCTTCCGCCCCTACGGAGGCTATTGGCGCATGGCACTCGAAAGTTTCGACACGATCTTCGTTCAGAACAACGATTCCAAAAAATTACTGGCAGAACTGGGCTTCGACAACGTCGTAGTCGCCGGAGACACCCGCTTCGACCGGGTTGCCGAAATTGCGGCTGCGGCGAAAAAAATCGACCTCATCGAACGGTTCAAAGGCGGCACCCGTCTGTTGATCGCCGGCTCGACCTGGGGACCGGACGAAGACCTTCTGATCCGCCTGATAAACGATAACCCCTCGGTCAAATTCATCGTGGCACCTCACGAAATGGACGAAAGCCGCATCAACCGCCTGCTCGCTGAAACCCTCGGAGGAGCTGTCCGCTATACGCAATGCACCGCCGAAACATCGTTCGATGGCAAACAACTGCTCGTTCTCGATACGGTAGGTATTCTCTCCTCGGCCTACGGCTATGCCGAATGGGGTTATATCGGCGGCGGATTCGGCGTAGGCATCCACAACACGCTCGAAGCCGCCACGTTCGGTCTGCCGATCGCTTTCGGCCCCAACTACGAAAAATTCAAGGAAGCCCGCGACCTGGTAACGCTCGGAGCGGCAACGCCCATCCACTCATACGAAGAATTGAAAACCTGGTTCACCCCCTTGCGCGACGACGAGCATCTGCTTCAACAATGCAGCCGCATCGCCAAAGACTACACGACGGCCCACCAAGGGGCGACGAACATCGTCCTGCATACCGTTTTCGGAAAGCCGGAATAGGTTCTTCGTTCAGACCGGTCGTTCCGCACCCCTTTCCCGACAATACCGGTTTCGGGATTCGCCCTGTTCCGCACATATTCCGATCGAACGGATAAACGCTCCGCACCGTCTTTACTTTCTGTACAAAAAAAGCGCACCGGCCGCAAGGCAGGCACGCTTGTTATTTTTCGAGGGGGCTATTTCGAAGTCATGATCTTCAGGATCAGATGATCCGTTTCGTTCATGCCGTCCCGTCCGATCAGCGTCAGGTTGCGGATCGACTTATCGACATCGTCGTCGATAATGCCCTCGACCGACGAAACCGAATGGTTCTCCATAGCCAGCATCGCCGAAAGCACAGCCGTCGAAACTCCCGTCATCAACTTGAGCGAACAGCTCGGCTTCGCACCGTCGCACATCATACCCGTCAGGTTGGCGATCATATTCTTCACGGCAAAGGAAACGGCCTCGTACCCGCCGCCCATCAGGTAGGTGATGCCGCAACTCGAACCGGTCGCCGCCACGACACAACCGCACAAGGCCGAAAGACGTCCCAGGCTCTGCTTGATATAGATAGCGGTCAGATGGCTCAAAACGAGCGCACGCACCAGATGTTCCTCGTCCGCCTTGATCTCCTCGGCATAAACGACCACAGGCAACGTAGTCGCGATGCCCTGGTTGCCGCTGCCCGAATTACTCATCACCGGAACCATGGCTCCCGCCATGCGGGCGTCGCAGGCCGCGCAAGTATAGGAGAGAATGCGGGAGAGGGCACAATCCCCGATAATCCGCAATTCGGGAGCATGGCGCAAAGTATTTCCCACGCAATGCCCGTAGTTGTTCTTGAACGAATCCTCTGCCGCAGCCTTATTCAATCGCTTGGCTTCCAGAATGAAGCGGATTTCATCCAGCGGTGTGGTCATGGCGAAGTCAAACACTTTGCGCAGGTTGAGTTCGACGCCCTGCGCCTCCTGTTCGCTGCCGGAGGTACGACGACTCTCCTGAAGCGTTTCGCCGTCCCGTGAAATGAAGACGAAATTCGTATGCCCGCCGGCGATGATCGCCACAGCGGAGTGTCCGCCGCCCGAAACTTCGATCTCGATATAGAGTTTCTCGGTAATGCCCTCTTTCAGGGAGATGTCGATCCGCCCCTGCTCGATAAAGCGCTTACCCCGTTCGACGGCCTTCGCATCCGAATCCTTCAGCACTTCGAGCTGATACTCCGACCGTCCGACCAAAGCGCCCAAAGCGATCGCGATCGGCAATCCGATCATGCCCGTTCCGGGAATTCCCACTCCCATCGCATTTTTCAGTATGTTGGCACTCAACCGGGCCGAAACCTTTTCCGGTTCCGTCCCCAGTATCTCGCGGGCCTTGGCCACGCACAACGCAACGGCAATGGGTTCCGTGCAGCCGATCGCCGGAACGACCTCTCGTTTTATCAGAGCAATTATCTGCTCCCGTTCGGGTTTTGAAAGCATAAAATCGTCGTTATTTACAATACAAAGACAGCGCACATCGAACGTAATGCCGAATTTTTCGAACTACGCCGAACAGCTGGCCGCCCATACGAAAATTTTCCACGGCAAAGATACGAATAAGCCGAGTGCAAAAGCAAATTTTATTTGCATTTTGCCGAGGCGAAGTATCTAAGACGAAGTCAAAGATTACGAATAAGCCGAATGCAAAAGCAAATTTTTATTGCATTTTGCCGAGGCGAAGTATCTAAGACAAAGTCAAAGATTACGAATAAGCCGAATGCAAAAGCAAATTTTTATTGCGTTTTGCCGAGGCGGAGTATCCAAAACGAAGTCAAAGATAGTGAAATTCCCCTTTCATTTGTCAGGAAAAAGCGACGATAGCACGGTTCGTCCGAAAAATCCACCCGGTACCGGACCTGCAGTCTGCCCGCTCCTGACAAAACGCAGCGAGGAGCCACCCGTTTCCGGGAACTCCTCGTCGATACTCTTTCCGAAAATACTACCGGCCAACCGTCTGGGCGAGAATCACACCGTATTGTGCGGGATCGAGCCCCAGCAACTCCAACAGCGCCTCTTCCTTGAAGCTGCCCCGTGTAATGGCCTTCAGACCGTTTCCGGCGGCATAAAGGTTCACGTTCTCCGTATATCCGCCCGCATCGGCCGCGCACCAGAAACGGATGCGGTCCACCGGCTGATTCCGGTCCGCATAAACGCTGTAATCGGCCACATACACCAAATTGAGCGGCGCAGTGTAAGCGAAATCCTGCATCGCGGTAAGCTCCCGACGATCTCCTTCGATGACCCGATTCAATACATTCGCTTTCGAATCGTAACGATACACACCTTCAGGCAGGAAAGCATAGACCCGAATGGGATAGAGCGCCATAGCCGAAGGCGCGGTAAGATGCCCATCCTCCCGGTTTACCCCGGCAGCAGCCCACAGTACACCCGAAAGTTCCTCCAGAGAGAGCATCTCCGGAGAAAAGTCGCGCGACGAGCTGCGCGCCGCAAGCGCTTCGTTGATAGTCAGTCCCATCTTGGGATCCGGCGTCTTCAATTCGATCCGCTCGCCCATTTCGACGGGCGTACGGACACTCTGCTTCACTCCGGTACCGCAGGCTGTCAATGCAACCAGCGCACACATCATCAAACTGCTTGTTTTCATAATCTTTACAGTTTTTACAAAAATAACCAAAATCCTGAATTTCCGGTATCCTGGCCGAAAAAATTTTCCGATATTCCGGCCTGCCGTTCCTGAAATGAAAGTCTGAGATGGAAAATATTCGGTCGTTTTTTTGGTTTTCAGGAAATAATATCTATCTTTGCACCACGATTCGAAACCCACACGAGTTTCAGTCGATGATGGTGCCATAGCTCAGTTGGTAGAGCAAAGGACTGAAAATCCTTGTGTCCCTGGTTCGATTCCCGGTGGCACCACACAGAAAACCAGTCACTTACAGCCCTGTAGGTGACTGGTTTGTTTTTAGTCGGGCACACAATTTAGACACAAACCCAATCTAATTTCCCATTGCGGGATACCTCTCCTTCTTGCACTATTTTTCGCACTTTTTGGAATGAATCATTTCAATAAAGCTATTTTCCGACAGTGAGAATTGCTCTCCTCTTTTTTTAACGAATTTTCCCTTAATATAATTTGCATAATGTGCCGAACATACTGACTTTTGTCGCAGAGGCTGTGAAGTCGCAGCCCACCAGTTGCAGAACGATATAACCTTCATGTAATTGTTAGTGGGTCTGTTGGCGTCGGCTGACAGACCTTTTTTGTGCGAATATGATGATTTATTCGAAACCATATAGAACGAAAAAACATGAAAGAGAAAATTCTCGTAGCGCTGAAAACCAAGTATTCTAATTTGGGGTTCGGAGCGAAGGCTCTCGACGGAGTAGCCTCCATTTTGGAAAAATCCGTCACCGATGAATCGCAAATTGAAACCGCAGTCAGCGGGGTCGAACCTTTCCTTAAAGTTTTCCAGTCTGACGCTGATCGTGCACGCACCGAGTACAACGCACTGAAAGGACTGTATGACGAACTCAAGGCAAAGAGTGAGGCATCTCCTGCAAATGGGGGCGGGCAGGGCAAAAAAAACGAACCCGACGATGAGGAACCTGCGTGGTTCAAAGCCTACAAGCAGCAACAGGAGGAGCGTTACAACGCCAGCAAAGCGGAGAGCGATACTCTGAAAGCTGAAAAGGCCAAGAACGACCGGGCCAATCTCATCTCCGCAAAGGCAAAAGAACTCGGTATTCCGGAGTGGCGCATGAAAGAGGGATTCGTCATCGCCGACGATGCAGATGAAAAAACGATCGGCGACTACCTCGCAAACGTGCAGAAAAATCTGGTTACCGCAGGGCTGGAAGGGAAAGGTTCGGGATTCCCGATGTCCACGCCCGAAGCGCAGGGCAAAGAACTCGCAAAGGCGTGGGCTGAAACACTTCCGGACAAAGAGTAACCAAAACGTAAAATCATGGCAATCGTATTTGAAAAAACAAAAGTAAAGGGCGGTTTCCCCATATTCTGGCGCGGTGAGTTCGCCGTATTGCCGGGGGACTTCAAACTGAAGGGAACCTATCCCGAAGGGACAAAGATTCCCAAAGGTACGCCGATCAAGCTCGACTTCGACAACATGGAATGTTCCATATGCAAGAGTGCACGTGTTCTGTCGGGCGGCACAACCACTGCTCCACATGTCAAGAAGGGTTCCATGCTCCAAGTAGGAGATGCGGTTAAGGTCGGCGAGTCAAATTCGACCGTAAAAAGCATTGATACCAAAAATGCAGATTACGATGTGATCACGTTCGCAGCGGCCGTAACGGGTGCGACTGAAGGCGTAGATGTCCTCTCGGACGACAATCTGCCTGATGCAGTTGTCGAAACCGACATGGTCTATTCCGCCAATAACGGATTCCAGACCGTATCGGCCGGATATGCAGGTATCATCCTCAAGGATGTAGCCTATCCCGTCCCTGCTGCATGGCTTCAGGGTTACAGCCTGAAGAACAACCCCGAAATCAAGTATGTACGACAGTAAAAGAGGAGGTAAACAATGAACGAAGTATTTTATTCATCCATTTTCGGCGAACTGACTAAACAGGTGCAGATTCGCATCGATGCCGCCTCTGAACTGCGTAAGCGGCTATTCGACCAAAATATTTACGAGCGATTCCTCGACTGGGACACCCCCACCGTCGGACTGAACTTCGAGGAGTTGATCGGCTCGTACAATTTGAGCGTCGCCGCTGCAACGCTCGACTCCAAAGGTAAGGAGCCTATCATGGGAACCGAGGGACTGGAAACGATCAAGCAGAAGGTATTAACCCACCAGATGTCTTATTCGATGCCTATCGAAGAGTATCGTAAGGTGTTGCAGATTCTCGATTCGCGGATGCTGTCCGATTCGGCCAAGACACAGCAGCTCATCAATCTGATGTGGAACAATGTTACGAAGGTCGTGAACTCCGTGCAATCGAAACTGGACATCATCTTCCTCGGAGCATTGTCGAACAAAGGCGTATTCACGTTTGACGCGTCCAATAACCCAGAGGGTGGTGTGCGCGGTACGATCGACTACAAAATGCCGAGCGAGAACATTGCCACCGCGAAAACGTTATGGACGGATGGCAATAAAGATACGGTCGATACGCTGGAGGATATTCAAGCCATCCTCGATGCTGCACAGGACAAAGTTACGTTCGACCGCATTCTGCTCTCGCAGAAACGCCTGTCGTATATCCTCCGCAACAAGAAGATGAAGTTGGCGGTATTCGGTAGTGACAAGTCGTCCACACCGCTGTTGCTGGCGAACCTGAACGAGTTTATGCGTTCGAACGGATTCCCGACATTCGAAGTCATCCGCCGCATGACCCGTATTCAGGATAACGGTAAACTTACGGAGTATTCGCCGTGGAACGACAAGAACCTCGTGTTCGTACCTGCGGGCAAACTGGGCGTCATCAAGAACGCCTATGCCGACAACGAGCTGCGGCAAGAGCCGGGTGTCACCTACTCTAACTACGGACGCATCCGCATTTCACAGTGGGGCAAGGGCGAAACCGACAACTCTAACGGCGTAGAGTTCACGAAAGCACAGTCGCTGTCACTTCCGGTTATCACCGAAATCAACGGCATCTATTCGCTGACCGTAGAATCGTAGTTGTATGAAGAATTTCGAGGCAATATCGGCAAGTCTGTATCCTTACGATGTGGATCCTTTCCTCAAAGAAAAGGCCTGCATTGACGAGGGAATAGACACTCAAGCAGACTATACGGTAACCGATAAAATTAGCGTGGCAAAAGCCACAATCGCCATTCTGCGAAATCTCATTGTTCTTGCGAGTGAGAGCAACGGGGGCTATTCATTGTCGTACACGGACAAACTGGAAAAGCGCATTTTCCATATCGCAAAGGAAAACGGGCTGGACGATATTGCCGAAGAGTTCGATACTCGATCGAAAATTACCGACATTTCCGACCAATGGTAAGATTCCCCTATACGCTCGAAATGTGGTACGAGGAGGACGCCTCGCAAAATCCTGATGGTTCGTGGATCGAAGGTGCGCATGAATGGCGTGTCATCGGACGATGCAATGCCCGTCAGAATGGACGAGCACAGCAAATCAAAGGGCAAAACGGGGATGCCTTCCTCTACTCTTTCGAGGTTACGATGCCTGCAGATACACAGCCAATTCCTATCGGGACGAAAGTACGCATATTCGACAGCCGAGGATTCAACATCTTCGACCGTTCGCTCCGCACTGAGGCCAAACCGAAAGACAAGGACACGGCGTCGTATCCGGTACAGGGATTCTACAAAAGCGGACAACGTTACGAAAACACGAGATTATGGCTGTAAAGTGTACCAACTGGCGTGAGGTGGAACTTGAATTTGCGCGAGCAAAAGAAGAGTACGACCGAAAAGCTGTAGAATGGTTGTCGGCGTTGGGGGAAAGAGTGGTGAAGTACGCCCGCGAACACGGTAGTTATACCGATCACACGGGTAACCTACGCAACTCCATCGGGTATGTTGTGGTACAATACGGAAGAATCATTGCTGAATCTTTCAAGTATAACCGCCGTGTCAGACCGGACGGCAATCCTAAAGGGAACAAAGGTGCCGATGAAGCTCATGCCAAAGGGCTTGAACATGCCCGGTCTGTCGCCCGTGAACTTCCCGCTAACAAAACATATCTCGTATGGGTAGCCGGTATGGAATACGCGAAATATGTCGAGGCTAAAGGTTTCGACGTTCTCGAAGGGTCGGGAAACTGGGTGGAATCTACTGCTGAAAAACTCAAAGCGGAGTTCGCTCGATTCTTAAAATCGAAAAAGCGATGAACCTGACCTCTACGGAAATATTCAAACTCGTCTGGGATCGCATCCGGGATTCGCTGTTAGGGAAGACCGTGCCGATGATGTATGCGGACCACTACCCGAATAATCCTTCGGGAGAATTTATCGTCGTAGGCTCATTGTCAAATGTCGTCGGAGATTCGCAGGTGGCAACCGTAAATGTAAACATTTATGTACCGGACACAACACCGACAATCGGTCGTGAAGAGCAACGCTACCCCGATCGCAACCGTCTGAACGAACTAACTCGTCTCGCTTTCGATTCACTAGGATACTACCCTATCAACGAACGCTGGTTCTTTGATGTGAGCGATGAAACTCTTATTAGTGAGGAGGGGATCTCCTACACATTTTCAAACCTCAAAGTAAAACTTAAAAAATATTAAACATGGGACAAATAATCGGACTGAAAGCCGTTCATGCAGGTAATCCTCTCCCGAAAGGAGTAAAAGACGCTGAGGCTGCCGACTTAATGAAGGCTTTCACCAAAATCAGTCAGCCTTATAATGGTGGTGTTTCCACCAATTTCGCGATACCTTCCAGTAATGATTTTTATCGGGAAGGAGAAGCAGACCCATTTTACTCTGCAATCGACGAAACGACAGGCACAAAAGAAGTTACTTGGAATGTCGTAGATTTTGACGACGACACGATGGAATTTTACTTCGGAACTACAGAACCTGCAAAAGGCGAGATTTACGAAGGAGTAAAAGCATTCGTATTCGATTCCAAAAGTGGAGGCTCCATCGCTTTTGCAAGGTTAAAATATGTAGCGACATTGGGTGGTGGAATCAATAAAACCGACCCGCTCCAAATTCAAGTATCTGCGAAAGTTTTAGCTCCGGAACAAGGTGGTTATTCCTGGTGGCCGATTACAACTCCGGAATATACCAAGAGCGTTTTGTAAATTCTCTATCCCGCTGGAAAGCTGACGACTTGCATCACGTCTCGAGGACGGGGCGGGAGCAAAAACAATAGTTTATAATATGAAAAAAGAAGAAGTCGGCCGCCTTACAGAACAACGTGCACTTGACACACTGACTGAAAAAATTGAATCGTTCGAGATTGAAGGCAATGACAAAGAACAAATAACCCTTTACCTATACCCCCTCCAACTCGGACGACTCGCGATGATAAGTCGCCGACTAATAGACCTTGATCTGATTTTCGACGACGAACAGATGGAGGGTGCTGTTAAACGTATGTGGACCATATGCTCCGAAAAATCAAAAGAGGTGGCCGAAATAATCGCTATCGCCACACTTCGGACGCAACAAGAAATCGAAGATATGCTAAAAGAGCGGACAAAACTTATATACTGGTCCCCTACAATGGATACAACAGCTCTTACAAACATTTTGTCCACCATCGTATTTCAATCCTACTACGCGGATTTTATGAACGCTATTCGCTTGGTAAGAACGCTGCGGGTAATGATTTCCCCAACGACAACAGCGGAGCGGATAGCCACTACGGAGGGCGCAGTATCTGGGGACAAATAGATAATCTTATAAACCGCTATCATTGGACTCTTGAATATATTCTTTGGGGGATTTCATGGGCTAACGTACAGCTTATGATTTCCGACGCTCTAAAAACGGATTGTAAAAGTAAATCAACAACTAATATTCCCAACAATGAACAATCAAAAGTTCCCGATATAATTGACATGAACGATCCTAATGCAATGAACACACTTCTTCTGATGGCAGGAGGCAAACGATAACAAACGAAATAATTTATATGCTTGACAACATCCTAAAATCCGCGTCCGCACTCGGCGCCTGCGAACGACTGGACAAAGTGAAAAATTTTCACTCCCTGACCTCTCTGTTTTTTACGCCACAAGGACTTGAATTTTGCCATAAAAACAATTTCCCTCCGCTGGGAATATTTCAAGCTCACAAAAACGAAGTGAGTGATTGCAACATGTATGTGGATTGCGGATGCATAAGGCTCGACAAGCGAAAATACATTTGCTTAGTCGGCAATACGTCGGCTGAAATAGAAGCCTCGGGAGTAGATTTCGTCCACACTGTCATTCTTATGCATGGAGCCTCGGCCACAATCAACGCTTCGAATTATGCCGTAATAAAAGTCGTGAACATCAGCGGATCAAAGGTAGAAATCAATAAAGATAAAACCGTCATCGTATTATGAGTATAAACCTTACCGTAGTCATAGATAACGATGAAGCAATTCGCAAGTTCCGTGAACTTCAGAAAACGGCCAAAACCGTAACGTCCAGTGTCGTGACGGACGCCGACCGTATGGATATTGCAATGCGTCGCCTGGCTACCACCCTCGGACAAATCGGCGTCGGAGTGTCGCTTGCGGGGCTGGTGAAACAAATCGCGCAAACTCGTGGCGAGTTTCAACAGCTCGAAGTGGCCTTCGCAACTCTGCTCCAAAGTAAAGAAAAGGCTGATGCATTGATGTCACAAATGGTCGAACTGGCCGCCAAAACGCCGTTTGACCTGCAAGGCGTGGCCAGCGGCGCCCGCCAGCTTCTCGCATATGGATTCGCAGCAGAGGATATTACCAACACACTGACTCGGCTCGGTAATGTTGCGGCCGGTCTGGGACTGAACCTGCAAGACCTCACGTGGTTGTACGGCACGACGGCCGTACAGGGGCGTTTATACACGCGTGACGTAATGCAGTTCCAAAGCCGAGGCATCGACCTCGCGGGAGAGTTGGCAACGCAACTCGGCAAGACCCGCGCGGAAATCTCACAGATGGTCACGGAAGGCAAAATAGGCTTTCCAGAGGTGCAGAAGGCTATTGAAAGCATGACGAACGAGGGCGGGAAGTTCCACAACCTCATGCAGGAGCAATCCAAAACCATTACGGGCCTCATCTCCAATCTCGGCGATGCTCTCGACATGATGTTCAACGACCTCGGCAAGTCGCAAGAAGGCATCATTGCAGGTGCACTCAAAGGCACGATTTCACTCGTCGAGAACTATAATCAGGTGCTGGACATTGTCGCCCAGCTTGTCGTCGCCTATGGTACATATAAGGCGGCTCTGGTTGTCCTGACGGCAACGGAAAGGGTACACAGGACGGTAACGCTCGCCCACGCTTTCGGTCTCTCCACCCTCCAAACCGTAATGGGAACGCTGACCAAGAAGACGCAGGCACTGAATGCGGCTTTGATGAAGAATCCCTATGTGTTGATCGCTGCGGCCGCCTCCGCGTTTGCCGTCACACTCTACAAGATTATCACGGCGAAATCCGCAGAGGAGATAGCCTACGAAAAGGTAAACGCCGCCATCGACGCCTACAATCAGAAGCTCGATGAACAGAAGAATAAGGCCGAGCAGCTGCATGCGACCATGCAGGACGAGGTCAGCACGGCCTACACCAAGCGCAAAGCCTACGAGGAGCTGATACGTCTCTACCCCGAACTGTTGCAGCGGTACAGCGAGGAGGAAATCAAGCTCCTGTCGCTTATCGATCTTACAAAGGAGCTCAACGACATCAACGACACACGCAAGGAGAACAATCTGCAAGAGCAGTATGATGCCGCCCTCGAAAAGGTCAAAAGGTTAGATCAAGCGATAGCAGATGCTATGAAATTCGGTGATAGGACAGCAATGGCCGGACTTAGTCTTTCTTATAAAAATGCAGAGGCTGAGTTGGACGAGTACCGCAAACAGCTCTATGAACTAAAAGAAACACAAAAAGCCGCCGAGTGGGACGCTGCCCCTGCGGAGGTCAAGATTGCCACATTGCAGGGCAATATCGACGAGCTGAAAGCCCAAAACGCAGAAATCGACCGTTTAATTGAGAATGCACGCAATAAGCAAAAAGAAGCCCCGTATTTGCTTCCTCTGTATGGTGAGAGCGAAGATTATTATCAGTCGCTTAAACAGTCGAATCTATCTCAAATCGCAACCAAACAAAATGAAATATCATCCCTACGGTCAGACAGAAAAGAAACCAATCGCAACAAATCCTATTGGGAAGGACAGAAGAAGGAGGCGGAAGCAGCTCTCGAAGCGATGGACGTTTCATTGAAAGGGACAGCGAAATGGAATGAGCTGATCGCCAAAATCGCCGAATACGATTCGAAAATTAAACAATACAACGTTTCGGGCAAAACGGTGACGGATGCCGCCAAAGCCCAGAAAAAGCTATCCGATCTTATTCTCGCCAATGATAAAGCCCTTCAGCAATCGCGCATCGATATTTTGAAAGATGGCAAGCAGAAAGAGCTGGCCGAAATAGACTTGCGCACAAAAGAGGAAATGAACAAACTCGAGCAGGATAAATCGAAACTTAAAGCCGCGCAGGGTGGAATCATAACTGCAGATCAAACAAAAGATTTTCAGGAAAGGCAATCGAATATTCAGCAAAAAAATGCCGATGACCGAGCTGCCATAGAACTGAAATACGCCCAAGAGCTTGACAAGATATACAAGCAGATCACCGATGACACGCTCTCGGAAGAAGATCGCCGCATCAAAGGCATAAAAGACAAATACGAGGAGTTCCGCAAGTGGGTAGAAGATGCTCTGAAGGCTGGAAATATCACCAAAGAGCAAGCGACCGATTTGGGTATCAAGATCGACCAAGCGGAAATTGCGGCCAGCCTAAATACCATTGTCGAGAAATACGGTACGATGGAGGATAAGATTGCCAAGATACGCGAGAAACACGCCAAAGACAGGGAAACAGCAACAAAGAACGGCCGCTCCGACCTTATTCCTCAAATCGACAAACATGAAACAGAGGAAATCGGACAAATCAAGGTGGACGAACTGATGAAAACCGATGACTGGATTAATCTGTTCCAAAACCTCGACGCCTTGTCGAGCCGTGAGATATTGCGTATTATTGACAACATAAACAGACTGCTCCAAGATGCCGACCTCGACCCTATCAATCTGAAAACAGTAACCGATCAACTTGACCAAGCAGCAGATATAGCCACTCGGAAGAATCCATTCGCAAGTATTTCGGCAAACTTCAAGGCTTATAAAAAGGCACTTGCAGATGGGGATGATCTTCGAGCTGTAAAGCTACGTGAAGATGCCTGGCAAGCAGTAGCGGAGGCAATTGACATCGTTGCTGCATCGATAAGCGGTGTGTCTTCTATTGCGTCAGCATTGGGAGCAGATGAAGACACGACGGCCTCCATTAACAACATTGCAGGTGCTGTAGGCGGAGCAGCACAAGCTGTGAGTGGATTCGCATCTGGAAATATTGTTCAAGGCATTCAAGGAACTGTGTCGGCTATCACCAGCCTGATAAACCTTTTCAGCGGAGATCGACGAAAAGAACGTAACATTCAGCGCTTACAAGATCAAATTGATGCTCTCGAAAAATCATATGATGAACTCGGGGAGGCCGTTGAAGAGGCATACTCTACAGATGCTTCTGAACTTATCGAACAACAAAATGAATTACTCGAACAGCAAAAAATATTGATACAAAATCAAATAGCAGAAGAGCGTAGTAAAAAAGACACGGATGAAGAACGAATCAAAGAATGGGAAAATCAAATTGATGAGATAAATAAACAAATAGAAGAAAATAAGGAAAAGGCCTTAGATGCAATTTTTGGCGAAGATCTAAAATCTGCAATTGATAATTTCGCAACAGCTTACGCCGATGCATGGGCAAACGGGGAAGATCGGGCAAGAACCGCACGAGATGTGGTTCGGAATATGATGCGTCAAATGGTAATAGAAAGTATTAAATCTGCCATACAATCTTCCGAAGCCATGAAGAAAATTCGCGAGAAATTGCAAGAGTTCTGGTTAGATGGGGTATTTTCAGCCGAGGAACAAGAGGAGGCCTATAAAATGGCTGATGACTTACAAAAATATTTAGATGATAAATATGGATGGGCAGGTTCTCTGCTATCCGACAATCAGGCATCTACCCAGAATGCTACTTCACGCGGTTTTCAGGCAATGTCCCAAGACACAAGCGACGAACTCAACGGTCGCTTTACTGACATGCAAGGTAAAATGAACATCCTTGTCAATGGTATGGAGCTGCTTCGATCGATCAATATGGATACGCGTAATGTGACTTTCGACATCCGAGATATTATGATTCAATTGAATGGTAATGTCGCAGATATTCGAACATACACCCGCATATTGCCTGCAATGGGCGAAACTCTTGTTGCAATAAATCGAAAACTTGATAACCTATAAAACATGCCAACAACAGAAGTAACTATAAATAACAAACCGTTATCTACAATGGGAGTTGCCATGCTTTCAGGAGCATATGCAGCCCTCCTTACACCTCCATCTCTCAAAGAATTTGTCGAAAATGACGATCCAACACAAAACGGAATAGATATTATTGTTCCGGATTCACCGGTTGTAAATGAACGTGACGTAACATTGACATTTTTGATCAAAGGAACATCACAAGAGGCATTTTTATCTAACTATGCTGCTTTTGTTGCAGAATTACACAAAGGAACCGTAACACTATATGTCCCGGATTTAGGCAATACGTATAATCTTTTATATAGCAACAGCACTCAATTTGAAAATTATCGATTGAATGCCTGTAAATTAGCAGTGAAATTCCGAGAACCCAACCCCGCAGATCGGGCGGCACGCGAATAGGAAAGGCCGGGAATCTATCCCAGCCTTTTACTCGCTTCTGCTATTCATCGTAAAATGATGCGTTAGCCCCTCCCCATCCTTATCAAATCAATTGCAGTTCTTCTCCAATCTTACGAATTTCGCTCTTTATCATTTCCATACGTTAGGACAATAAACGTGTATTCGGCTACGTTTTCATAGTGCAACTAAAAAGTTGGCAAAAAATTTGCACCTCGAAAAAACGTGTATTATATTTGCATCATATAATGAAATATAGACGTACGGGTCTATCCGTAACCACGAATATCGAACATAAAGGATACAATAAGACCGTCATAATATTACATGGCGGTCTTTTTATTTATTGACAATATAAAAAACTTACGTTTATGAAAAAATTTCATTCGGCTCTTTTTGACTTTTGTTGGTTCCCTAATTATGACGCATCTATTGAATATCTTGCGAATAATATAGCAGATCCGGAACCATGGGATTTCTCAGATGCTACGCAAGCCAAATATTCCATTTTGAAAAGTTATATCGAACATACTTTCCGCAAAATTAAATCTGAAAATAAAATATCCTTTTCTTCTGATAACAATTTTGCATGTTTCAATACTGGACTTGTAACTGCAAATTTGGAAAGCATATTTGCTCTTGCTGAACGCAACAATAGGCCAGATGTAGCCGAGAAAGGTTTATCGCCTTATGTTTTCAAGGCATTTGTCAGGGAAAGCGATATTCAGCTAATTAGCAAATTCGGCGATAATATTCCGGACATTGCTGATTTTTTCCAGAAACCCGAGGATTTGATTTTCAATCCTCAATGCAGGGTAGTCCCTCAAATCGACCATATCATTGCGGACAACATGGACAGATTTCCTGCACACATGCAAGGGCTGAGTTCAGACGAAATGCGCAGAAGACTCGTTGGCGCGATTAATGAAGCCCAAAAAAAAGCAAGGTCAAATTACAAAATAGCTGTCCCCCAGTATTACGAAGGGAAAATACAACTTCTGTTGCCCTTATGCCTTACCCCTGGATCACCCAATCCGGATTTAGCTTTAGCCACGCATAAAATAGGGAATAATACCTATACAGCGCGCACATGCTTAACATTGAAGATGGCATATAACAACGCTCGTCTAATCGTTAAGCCGCAAAGTTCATGGCTTAAACCTTAAAATACGGATGGAAGCAACCCCCTCTTGCCCCGGTCAAAAGACCGGGGCGTTTTTCTGTATTTTTTCTTAAAATTACTTGCATAATGTGCCGAAACCCCACACTTTTGTATCGACCCTGTGATGGCACAGGATACATATATCGACGAAATGACAATATACAACCCTTCCGGTAAAGCGATATACGATGCGCCCGTAACAACGAGTGCCATTATCAAATACGCACTTATGGGGGATTATTACATCGAACTCCCCTTTAGTTTGCTTACCCCGCTGGATTTCCCCCTCGGATCATACATCACCTACAAAGGCCGCAAATTCGAAATCATGTCGGAGGTTTATCCGGATTTCGACAACAAAACCGGCGGCTACAAATACACGCTTCAGTTCCAGGCGCAGCAAAACCACATGAAAAATTTCATCTGCTTCTGGCTGGGAGGCGATAATCCTGAAGCTGTATTCCACAACACGACAGACTTGGCATCCTTCGGGGCGCTCATCGTCGCCAACATGAACAAGGCACTGGGAGGAAACAACTGGCAGATGGGAAGTGTAAATGTCGAACATCCGGAAACCAACAAGCTCGTATCGTTCAATGGCGATACCTGTTGGGATGCCTTATCATCCATTGCCGAGACTTTCGATGTCGAATGGTGGACCGAGGAGAACGGCAGTATCGTAACCCTGCATTTCGGAAAACTGAACTTCGGAACGCCGGAAACATTCAAACGCGGAGAAGTCGTCAAAAGCATCCCGGCCAAGAAAGGGGACGATTCCGAATACGGGACCCGTTTCTATGTATTCGGCTCCACGCGCAACCTGACGAAAGAATACGGACAATCCGAACAGGGCGGCGTAACGAACCACGTTTCCGAAGTCCGGTTACGGCTTCCGGATGGGCAGCAATACATAGACGCACGTCCCGGACTTACAAAAAACGAAATCAAGGAAGTCGTAGTGTTTTTCGACGACATCTACCCGAAGAACACGGAAACCGTCACTTCGGTAGAAACTATCGATCGGACAATCATTGAAGGGCAGACCGACAAGGCATACGTCATGGTATGCAACGACACGCCATTTCTACCTTCAGACGTAATCGAAGGAGAAACGCTGGGGGCACATTTTACGAGCGGCGATTTGATCGGCTGGGATTTCGAACTCGCCCTTATCGACGACAATGGCGACAATATCGACCCCGCGACCTGGAAACCCGAAGACGGATTCAACAAGAAATTTGAAATCATCGCCCAAGTCGAAACGTCCGGCGAAAGTCAGCAGATTATACCGAATGAAAACATGCGTCCTCGTGGAAAAGATGATGACCGAGGGCCTGACACTTTCGTACTCACAGGCGTCAAACTCCCCCAGCAACGCATAGACGAAGCAGAACAAGAACTTCTTGAGGTCGGCACTTCCTATGCTGCCAAACATAGCAGCGACACGACAGTCTATGACTGTGAAACGAATCCCGTGTATTGTACACACAACGAAAAAAACTACGAAGCAGGACAGGCTGTACGATTAATGGGTCCTCAATTCGGTATAGACGGTCGTCTTTCCCGGATTCAAGGTTATGAAAAAAAACTATACAACGAGTACATCGCAACCTATACGATAGGCGACAATACTCCTTATTCCCGCCTGGGCAGTATTGAATCGGACGTGAAAGCATCGCTCTATTCCCAACGTATAGGCATTGCGGAGAATGGAGCGGCTATATATCTAATCACCCGATACGATAATACTTTCCCGACCGATACAAATGCTTATTCTGCACGAAGGGCAATATGGGAGTTTGCCAACAAGCAGGCACCCGATACGTTCAAAGGTAGAATGACTTTCAACGCAGGGGCACAATTTGGACCATCATATGCCTCCGGTATTACCGGAGTGGGCGGGTTTATAAGTGAAAAAGGCGCCGGCGAGTTGGAGAGCCTCTTCATCCGTCGTTTTCTGGAGGTTCCGGAGCTTCGGTACAACCGTGTGGGCATCAGCGTCGGGGACGACTGGAGCGCTCCGGGCGCCGGGGTGATCGAGAGCGTGGACAAGGAGCAGAAGCTCGTAACGCTCAAACTCGAAGAGGGAGAGATCGGCGCCGTAGCTGTCGGGGATATCTGCATGGGTATCTTCCACGACTTCGACCCGTCGAACAATGCGACGGCAGATTCCGACGACGGCCGGGGCAACTTCTCTTTCGCAGGCTTCGCAACGGTCTATTTCCGTATCACGGAGGTCCTGGGCGACCGCAACGAGCGGTTCCGCTACGAGCTGCGCCCCCTGTCGGCCACCTTTACCAAGCAGATCGATCCGATGGAATCGATGACCTTCGTAGCCTACGGATCGTTCACGAATCCCGCCCGGCAGAGCTCGCGCTACTCGACGCGCACCTACCAGCGTTATCTCCGCAATGTCAGCGACTGGGAGTTTACGGCCGAGAATATCGCCGCACAGTTCGGTGACCTTACGAACCTCTCCGTCTTCGGGATCCAAATGTCGGGCTATTCGGCCTATCTGGATAATATCTACCTGCAAGGTATGATCAGCAGCCTGGACAAGAAGGCGCTGCTGGACACCCGGAGCAAGCTGTTCCGGCTGGTCGGCGACGACGGCGTCGGCGTGGCCTTCACCCCGGAGGCAGGTTGGAAGCAAGGCAAGCTCTACGACCCCGCGACGGGACAGTTTCAAAAGGAGTTCGACATCGAACAGATCGATCAGACGGCCACCGAAGCCCAGGACACTGCCAATTCCGCCGATCGCAAAGCTCAGCAGGCTAAGGATTACATCGATAACACGCTGCCCGGCGAATTGTCCGAGATCAACAAACGGCTGGACGGTGTCGTGGAAAACTGGTTCTATCCCTATACTCCCTCGCTTTACAATGAACCGGCCCAAACATGGATAGCGGACGGCGAGCAGGAAAACCATATCGGCGACACGTTCACCAATACGCTGCCCGCGAATTTCGACCCGACGGACGCAGGCTGTTGGGAGCAGGGCAGCATCGGTGCATCCTATATCGACGGCATTAAGACCTGGGATCAGATCAAAATCGCCGACAGCACCCGCATCCGGCTCAAAACTCCGGTCGGAGGAATACCCAAAGGCGCCGTATTGTCGGTGGGTGAAGGCTATACGATGGGTTACAATCCGATAGCGTCATCCGGAGCGGTTATAGCAAGTTACGTATGGAGCCAGAGCTATACCGTCGGAAGCGACAATCCCTACATAGCTTTTGTCATCCGCAAAACCGATAATGCCAAAATCACTCCGGCGGAATACCCGCAGATTCACTTCACCATATCGAGCGACAAGACGACGAACCCCGATGCGGGCAAATCGTGGCGGTGGGTAAAAGAAGAGGACGGAACCTATAAATGGACGCCGATCGCCGACAGCGATGCGGTAAAGGCCCTGCAAGAGGCGGCGCGGGCGCAGGACACGGCCGATGCCAAACGTCGTGTATTCGTCGTAACACCGACTACACCCTACGATGTGGGTGACATCTGGACGCAGGGCGAAGGTGGCGACATCATGCGCTGTATCGAATCCCGTGCAACGGGCAATTTCGAAAGCTCGGATTGGGACAAAGCATCCAAATACACCGATGATACGGTAGCCAACGAAGCCAAAGAACGACTGGCAGCCATGTCTTCAGACGGTACGTTATCGAAAGAGGAAAAACCCGCCGTGCGACAGCAATGGTCGCAGATACAGAAAGAGTATGCCAAATACCAGACGGATGCAACATCCTTCGGGGTATCGATAACGGCTTTGAAAGGAGCTTACGATGCTCTCGCAGCCTACCTGAGCAGCATCGGCCTGACCTCGGACACCGACACGACGATCGTCCCCGACACCTTCAACCAGAAATTCGCCGATTACTACGCCGAGGTGAGCCGCTTCTCTAACCTCGTGGCACAGAAGCAGGCTGACGAAGCGGTGGACAACCTGCAAGTCGGCGCCCGCAACTATATCGCTAAACAATTTATCCGGGAATGGAACAGTGTCAAAGAGGGCGTTACGGATGTCGTAACTTCGGGGGCGGACGCGGACGGAGCATATTTGTATGTCAATTGGGGCAAACTTATACAAGCCGGGCTTGCCGTAACTAACGCCTCCCAGGTTTCGACGGTCCCCGACTGTTTCGACGGCCAGATAAAATACAAGCCGAATACTCCGTACGTCTTCAAAGCCCGGATCAAGCAGGGTGCCGAAATTACGTTCCGTATCGCATACGAAGACGGCACCAAAGAAGTGCTTTCCGCTCCTCCGGCGGGAACGGAAGGAGTATATGAAGTGGTCCATACCATCGATGCTTCGCGTGTGGTACAGAAGATATACATGTATGTCGGCAAAGGTGTTTCCATGTATCTCTACGACATTCAGCTTACGGAAGGCAACAAGGCCCCCACGGGGTATATCACGGCCGAGGAAGATGTGCAGGCGCAGATCGAGCAGGTGAAGCTGGATGTGGACTACATCGCCTCGGATTCGAGCCTGACGCCCTCCGACAAACAGCAGGTGGCTAATGAATGGGTGCGGATTCAAGGCGAATACTGGAGTATCATGGCGAATGCCGAAAAGTATGATGTACCCACGGATTCCTTTACGGTCTATTTCCAGGCACTCGAAGATTATATCACGCCCCTGCTGGCCGATATGAGTACGACATCCGAGATAACCGGTACCGAGTTCAGAAAGGTATTCTCCGATTATTATCAAATAAGCAGCAACATGTCGGACTTGATCGACGACGCGATCGACGAATCCATCAAATCGACAGAGTACCTCAAGCAGGCGATGGAAGACGGAAGTACCGAGGTGAAAGGCGGTCTGATAATGACCAATGTGATGTTGCTGAAAAATGCTGAAGGCGACGTGACGGCCGGCGTGAGCGGCTTGCAGGAAGACGATGTGCCCTTCTGGTCGGGAGCCGACTACACAAACCGGAAAAAAGCCGTGTTCAGAGTACACGCCGACGGGGAAGTACACGCAACCAAAGGAACCGTCGGAATCCTGCAGGTCAAAAACGATTCCGTAGAGGTGAGCGATGCGGCCGCAAGCAGAGATAAAATCATACTCACCCCATACAGAATTACGTCCATATCGCAGGTTCTGGGTGCTGTGAGTGTACCGGGTGTCATAGAAACGAAAGAAGTGAGCGCACTGGCTACGGGACAAAGCAATCCTTTTGTCCGAAATGTTTACGAGTCAAGTCCGCCGTTTACCTGTGGGCAGGGAGTACAGATGTCAGCCCGGATTACAGCCCGCATCACAGGCAATGCCGAAGGAGGCGGCGGGGGCGTAAAGATCGAGGTGGTAAACGCTTTGACGGGGAAAGCCAATCCCCTGTACCGAAACAGCACGGCTGAAGCCCAAAACACGAATTTGAATATCGACGAGACGATTTCATATCTTTTCACTGGAGCAGCCCAGAAGTACTACATCCGGATTACGGTCGAAGCATCGGCAGCCGGAAAACTTACGGCCTCTGCAACGATGAATGCCGCCCAATTCAACTTCGTGAAAAACATCCGCAAGAACCTGATCGCTCCCAACGGAGTAGCCGTTGTGAAAGGATCCAGCAACTACGCGATATTCACCGGCGATATTTTCGAAGTCCTGATCGGAAAAGCCGGATTACGTATTCAAAACGGATATGTATATAAGAAAGATACCGACCATACGACATGGACAAAGATTTGAGAAATACCAACGGTAGTACATTCCCATAGCGTGAACATAATAACTATGGACAAAATATTTAATAAAACGAAAAAGGTGTTGGAAGGTATTGCTACAAAGCTGTCCGAAGCACTTATGACCGTGCAAGGATGGCTTATAGGACTATTGATCGTTATCGTGAATTTCTTCGCTGGGTATCAGCTCGTACTTTATGGGGTGCTTATTGCCGTAGCCTTCGACGCTTTGTTTGGAATATGCGTCGCTCGAAAGCGCGGAGAATTTATCCTGTCAGAACTCCTGCGGGCTACGATATTCAAGCTGGCAGTTTACTTCAATCTGATCGTAGTATTCGTTTTCATCGATAAATTCGTTACGACAGGAGGTATCGAAACGAAGATTACGACCGTGATCCTGGGTTCTGCCATTTGCCTGGCAGAAGCATGGTCGAGCTGTGGCAACGCTTTAATCATCAGTCCGAACTTTCCATTCTTACGTCTGTTTCGAAAAGCATTGACCGGAGAAATAGCCCGCAAGCTCAATGTAAATCCTGAAGATGTAGAAAACATATTAAACAGCACAAAAAAATGACCAGAGGACTTCGTAACAACAATCCCGGGAATATCCGCAAGGACGGAACCCATTGGAAGGGAGAGGTGGAACCTTCCCGCGACGCTGCGTTCAAGCAGTTCGAATCTATGGCGTGGGGATACCGCGCGATGTTCAAATGCCTGAACACTTACAGCCGTAAATACGGGCTCGACACCATTCGGAAGACGATTTCACGCTGGGCACCCCCGAGCGAGAATGACACGGAAGCATATATCCGTACGGTATCCGAATTGTCCGGCGTCCCGGAAAACGGACGGATCACGGCAACCAACCGCGATGTGATGATCCCGATAGTCGCAGCTATGTCGCGCGTAGAAAATGGCGTTGATGCCTGCATGACGGACGTGATGGCCGGCTGGGACCTGTTCATCAACGGTTGATAGCTCGTACTCATTATGGTACTGCGGAAAATAATCCTGATTCTCCTTCTGACCGGCTTGTTCCTTGTCGGATGGTGGCTCGGCAGGCGATCCGTCGATGTCCGTATCATCGAGCATACTCGAATCGATACGGCCTACTTCGAAAGACCGCAACCGCATAAAATACTGTCCTCGGCTATTTCGGTAGAGGTGCCGAAATGGTTGTTCGCCCCAGCGGATACCACCTTTACCACCGTAACAATAAATCCCAACCGGGACAGTGTGCCGGTACAGCTGCCATTCGAACGCCGGGAATATCGCGACAGCAGCTACTTCGCCATAGTGAGCGGAATAGCCCTGGGCGACTGCCACCCTACCCTTGAACACATCGAAACATACGGACGTACTATCACGCAGCAGAAAATAATCCGAACGCCCTACCGATGGCAACTCGGGCCTGCCGCAGGCGTCTATTACGTTAATCGCACGGGTGGCGTATGGATCGGAGGGCAACTTCACAGAAACATCGGAAGGTTCAATATCACGGCATCCCTCGGCTGGGACCCACGCGATAACGGCCCCTATGTTCAAGGAAGCATAAGTATGGATTTATGGCGGAAATAACTTTTTAACGAATTATAATTATGGAAACAATTAAAAAAATCGGACTGCTTTTCCTTGCCTTCTTCTCATTCGTTTGTATTGTGGGTGGGATAGGAACACTCTACTATTGCCAGGTCGAAAGCAGCAACTTGTTCGCAACCGGGTTGATTCCCGTCGGGGCAATCTACTTCTACCTGCTTTGGCCGACATTGAAAAAGTATCTGTTCTAACAGCTTTCGCCCGTCAGGGGTGGGCGTAAAAAAAGCCCCTGCCTTTATTAGCGTCTCTCTTACCTTCCGCTAATAATAAAGGTGCCAACACACCACGACAGGGGCTGTAAAGCCTTTGCAAGTGTGTTGGCACTTATTTTTATTTGGTAAGAGAGTGAACAAAGGTAAGAGAAATATCCTATATGTGCAAATCTGAACTTTACCGACAAATTCTCGGCACGGTATCGCAAGAAACGGAGATTTCGGAAGAGCGAATACTATCCAAAGCCAAAAACGCCGAGATCGTGGATGCCAGGTATTTACTGGTCTATTTCCTCTGGAGGCAGGGATTTCACGCCCCGGTCATATCCTCGCTGATGAACTTCTCACGACGGCCCATAGAGAAGATGATTTCCCAATTCGATCTTCGTCGCAAACAAAGCGGTAAAATGTTCGAAATGCTCCTCGTCCGTATTGCGTCCAAACTCCGTCCCACCTGCGACTGATACGATTGATTCTCCCATCGTTCATGTCGATTTTTGCATTGTGAGCTCAACGGCAGCGTCCGCCGAACGGACGCAACAATGTAAAAGTCTAAAACAATGAACGAAAAAACTTTAGTGTTCGACAACGGTGGCGCAATGGACGGCAACCTCGTGGCCGCGTTGATGAACGGAAACAACCGCAATAACGGCTACGGCAATGGCTACGGCTGGGAGTGGATGTGGATGATCCTGCTCTGGGCTCTCTGGGGCGGCAACGGATGGGGTGGCTTCGGCGGTCGCGGAAACGGACTCTCGAATCTTCCCGCCGAGCTGAACGGCGACGCAGGGCGTCAGCTGCTGATGAATGCCATTCAGGGAAACGGCACCGCCATCAACCAGCTCGCATCTTCGCTCAACTGTTCCGTACAGCAGATTCAGACCGCTCTGTGCAACATCCAGGCACAGTCGGGCCTCTCGGCGCAGCAGATCATCAATGCCGTGCAGTCCGGCAACGCACAGGTGCTTTCGCAGATGGCCTCCTGCTGCTGCGATGTCCGCACCGCCATCGAGCGCCAGGGCTACGAAAGCCAGCTCGCAACGCTCAATCAGACCAACACCCTGACGAGCAACGCCAACACGCAGTTCAATGCCCTCGGCTCGAAGATCGATGCCCAGACGCAGGTCATCAACGACCGTTTCTGTGCCCTCGAGATGCGTGAGATGCAGAACAAACTCGACGCCGAGCGTGCCAAGAGCGCGGCATTGGCCGGGCAGCTCTCCCAAGAACATCAGACGGCGACGATCATGCAGTCGCAGGCCCAGGCCGTAGCGCCCATCAACGCTGCGATCGGCGATCTGAGCAACCGGCTGGCAAAGATCGAGTGCGGCCTGCCGCCTACGACCGTGGTTCCCAATCCGCAGGTGTACGCGATGCCCGCCTGCGTAGCCGCCCAATACGGGCTGGGCTTCGGTGCCGCGTTCGGACTCGGCGGCAACGGCGGATTCTGGGGTTAATACGGAAAGGAGGTATGCTATGGCAGTATTCCCATTTCAGTATGTCAATCGCAGAGGTATCCCGGTCATCAAAACTACGGGTGTGACGGTCAATGCCGCCGATGTCGTGTTCTCATTCCAAAACCACGCCTTTGCCAATTCCTGGTACAGGGGGATAGTCCTGGTCGAGCTGTCGCAGGCAATACCCGCAGGCACGACAGGCACGCTTCCCGTGTTGTTCGAAACCAACGGCGTGACCAAGAATGTGACCACGTACAACGGAGCCAATGTCACCGTGTCCGATATTCCGGGGACGGGTGTATTCCAGCTCTTCTACGACAAACAGACCGACACCCTGCAACTGATGACAGGGGCCGTTTAACCAATAATAAACCGAAGGCTTCAGGAGGGGAAACCGCCCCTCCGGAGCTTTCAAAAAACAATTAACCGAAGATGTTTGCGAATTTAACCAAAGGCGCTCCGGTATATGTACTCGATATGCGCGGAACTCCCAAATACTACATGGCGACGCTTGAAGAGGCGCCACAGCCCTATTTCCCCGCTCCCGGGAACTTTCCCCCGGCGCAGCCTTCCGTCAGCTTCCCGGTAGGGGACCAGAAATGGGTCGTCCCGGTAAATGCCGATATGGTGACAAAGGACGGACTCACGGTCACGACATCCCGCGAACGGCTCATAGACGCCATCAATGCGGCAAAGCAGCAGAGCCAGTCCGTTGTGGATTCCTACGAAAAACACAAGGCCAATCTGGAAGTTTTCGATCAGATCATGCGCGAAGTGAATCCCGCGTACGCGGGTCAGGCGCAACGCGACAAGGAGCTCCAGGAGCTGCGGGCAGAGGTGGGACAACTTCGTCAGATGCAAACGGAGTTCGCCTCCATGAAGTCATCGCTGGACGCCTTTCTTAAATCGCAAATGTCTGCTAAAACAAGCAAATCATGAGAATGTGGGAAATCGAAGGCCGGTACCGCGGTGACGGGTACGGCGAGCGTGAAGAAATCGAACGCAAGATGCGCGAAGCCTACGAGTGTGGCTACGAGGATGCCAAACGCGAAATGCGCGACGGCTACGGGGAGCGTCACACGGGAGGCTACATGCCCGACGGCTACGGTGAGCGTGGCGGAGAATACGGCAGCGACGGATATGGCGAACGAAGAGGTGTCCGGGGAACCGGACCCTACTCCAGATTCCGCCGGTAAAACGAATCCGGAGAGGGGAGAAATCCCCTCTCTTTAACAGCGAAACCTATGGACAGAGAAAGATTGGACGCAAGGGACTCCATGCCGGCAGATATTCGCGCATACCTCGAAAAAAACGGATGGTCCTTTTCGAAGAAAATGTGTGAATTTGCCGTCAGCCGCATGAAGGACCGCGACGGGAAGAAAATAGAACCCATCACCAAAGAGCAGATCGACAAATTGCTCAAGACGAACGGTATCGAGCTCAAGCACGACAACGGCTACGACTGTGTATATGTCGCGAATATGGCCCGGGCCGATTACTGGGGATCATCCATTGCCGATGAACAACACCTGGCCCTGTTCGTCAAGGATTTCATCGACGATGAAGACGCCTATCCCGGGCTGCCCTTCACACGATATTTCGCCGATCTGATAGGGTCGGGAACAAATGTTCCGTGGGAAGATGTCCTGTAACAGAATCAAATCCAGAACGCGGCTCGAAAGACCGTATGTGAGGATTCAAAAAGTGTATTCAACGACATGAAGCTGCGGGATCTGAGGATAGAGAACTATGATTGGCATGTGCGGTTTTACTTCGCCGTACATGGCTATCACACGCGCTCTATCCTTTTTTCTTTGGAACAGATAGAGTGTCCCAGGCCAATTATGGAGCGAGTACGGGAAAATTTGGAAAAGGCCGATATGGATTCGGGATTCACCTATTCCAACAAGACCCGGCGAAGGTCTGTCGTAGTCGTAGGATTGGCGTCATCCCAGGCACAATTCCTGAACTCTTTCGAGCATGAACTGCGGCACCTGTGCGACGACATCGCCGTAGCATCCGCAATGCCGATGCAAGGCGAAGAAGTAGCCTATCTGACAGGACAGATAAATACAATGCTTTGGAAAGATATTCACCAATTTATTTGTTGCAAAGGTAAATGCGACGGTTATGGACGAACAAACTAAATATCTGATGTCATTGTTGGAGATCAGCGAATGCTGCTACCCTATTTATGTAGCCGTAATCTGCGAATTGATAGAATCGATATAATAGCTGGATAAGATCGGCTTTTATATCTTCATCAATGTCCCGACAACGTGCGAAAGGCGCACTTCCTTCGTGTGCCCCGAAAGATACGTTATAAAGTAGCTTCACGTCCGGCTCCCGCCCAATAGAGTTCAATGCTTGAAACGACATTAACAGAATGAATCAAAAGAACACTTTTATCGTCTAATTGCAATTATGCAATAGGATGAACGGATGTAATTCTACATCATATATTCCGAATTGCACGGTTATTATCCTCTCCCTTTCCGCAAATTCATCAAAATAAAGGCAGCTCCTGCTGCCATCCGTCAATGTGTTCTCTAATATTCCTTTTGAATTTCCGCCATAAAAACGGCAAGGATTTGTGTGCCTTGAATCGATAGACGAAATCATGGCGATAACTCACGCCCATCCTTGCTTCCCGGCAGATAATCATTTCGAGCAATCGATTCCGTGAATAACTGATGTATATTTCGGAATCGTCACGTGCCCCGCCTCTGCGTTCGTTTTTCCTATATCGTCCCATTTGCAAATTCCGAATAAATCATTATATTTGTATCGGTGTGAGGGGTGATTCTTCGGAATTGCCTCTTTTTTATTCATCTTCGAAGGCGTCCGGTACTTCTCCGGAATGTTCCCGACAAAAACCGATTGGCCGGATCTCTGGGCCGCTGCAATCTTCGAAAACAATAATTGCCATGTTTCCGTCCGATCTGCATCCAATCAATTCACAACTATTCGGAATGTCGATTCTCACCTCAAATCTCCGATTCATAGCTACCTGCTTTTTGAGTATATCGCCGACCGCAACTCTCCAAAACGCGGATTAAGTGCCTCCGGTGTTCTGGTGTATCCTTATCCGGAGCAACATAAAACGTTACCCCCGCAATTCGAATTATTCTCGTACATTTATTTTCTATTGCCAGAAGTTTAGCACGATCTACTGTACCGTTTTTAGATGTATCTACTGCCATATGAATAAAAAAGGGAGCGATTTTGCCTCTCCCGGTTAAAACTTCTCTTTCCTTATTTGTTCTTCCAGCTCTCTTTCCGCCTTGCGTATGTCCCTCTGCAACTCCTCCAGCCGGGTGATCTGTTCTTCACTCATGCGTGGACACCCCGAGAGCCAGCTGCTGTAATTGGGCGTACTAATTTTGCCGCAGGCGATACTCCCCACCCGCAGACAGTAATCGTAATACTTTACAAACTCATCTTCCGGAGCGTCCCGGTCTATGTCGGTGATGATGTCATCCATCCCAACTATATAGTCCGCGCATTCGGTGATCCCGCCGACATCGCCGCCGACCCAGCTCCGCGTAGCATCCTCATAATCATAGCCGTGTTTCTCGCAAAAAGCCTGCAAATAGGCGTTGCAGGCTTTTTCGTAGTCTGATTTGAATTTCGTGTTCATAGATATTCTTGGTTAGTTACTTGGTTAGTCAAAATGCACAGAGCATCTTACTCATTTTCGTGAATCGGCCGCCAGCCGATAATCTTATGACCAATACCAGCCCATCCGGGATACATATATATCCACCATTCAGAACGGTCATATTTAACAGTGACAAATGGAAGTTTCTTATCAGAGGTTTTACACAACACGAGTTGTCCATTTTGCGGCAGCTCCTCTTTCGGATCACGCCAGCGGGTCAATTCCTCATATTCGAAATTAGCGCCAACAACACAGGCGGATGTAACGATATTTTCAAAAGTTACATGGTCTTCATTGAATTGATCAAGTTCGACCCAGGCATTGGCCACATATTCTTGTATTCTTTCCTCAATTGTTTTCATTTCTCATTGTTTTTGAAATATTCGACGATCTCCTCGACTGTAGCCTTGCGGTAATAACCTGATGGTACATCTACAAAAGAATCGAATCGCGTATGTTCGTTAAAAATAAGCCGTCTAACCCCATTTTTACTCTCATTAGTCGGATATTCCGTATATGAGTACCATTGCTCCTGATCGTTCTCGTTGTTCATCGCCGCCAGCGCCCTGAACAGCTCGATGTTGGTGCCGCAGTCTATGCAATTCAAGGCGGTGAATGTTTGTGCGTCATGAGCCACGCCGACACAATAAGTGTCACATATTACCTTATCGCCTAATCTCTCTTCTTTTGGGGGATAAATATATTCATAGCCAATATGCATACACCACTCGATCACATCTTTTCGCTTCTCCGCATCCTCGACGCGGACAAAGCAATGGGTTGTGAATTTCATTCCTCGTTCAGTCTTTGTTTGAATGCGTTTAATGCACTGCAATCGGGGCAATTTCCCCCATTACTTGTTTGTATTGAGTAAATTGGGCAATCCTTGCAAAATGCTTCGATCGCTTTATCCCGCATCCTTTCCTCGGCCTCCTGCTCGGCGAGTTCGGCTGTATGGCTCATTGCTGCTCGTAGCTGCCATTTGGCGTGGTCGCTCATCTCTATTACAAGATGATTCAAGCATCCGTCGATAAATTCCTTTGCTTTTTTGCTTTTCATGGCTATTCGTCGATTATAAACCAACCGTCATGCAGGAGTTGTGCGCGGCTAATTCGGGATTTGAGGATAGTTCGATGTACCCGCCGGCATCGGGAGCAAACAATATCATGCACCACGTCGTATCGGTTGGGTTTGTTTTGGCGGCAGAACCAATTTCGGGGCGATTTGACGCAATATACCTCCTCGAAATCCTTATGCCCGAACCAGCGGCAGATAAGGGGCAAAAGCCATTGTTTCATAGTCCTATTCATTGCTCGCCTCCTTTCAGAAATTCGGGATTGTCGTGGATGTTGCTAATGACTTCTTTTCCAAACTTATAAATCCAATCCTGATCCAATCTTAAATAACATAATTCCTTTCTATCGACCAAGGCTCCCATAAAAGCTGCGTTGCCGGTATGGTAAAAGATTCTATGAGGGCGAGTTTTATCCTCGGACAATGGAGAGCGTATCACATCCCCCTCGTAAATCTCCTTACCGTTCTTGTCTTTCAGCCCCGTAAACTCGCCGACGGTAGTGGGATCGACCTCGTGTCTGTTTGCATCATCGAATATAAAATAGCGCCCATTCAAAATGACAAGGCTGCCATACAACCACTCTCCGTTGTCGAGGCGCTTGCCCCGGAATTTAATTTCTCTCATATTTCAAAATGTTTCAAAATGTTTCAAAATGTTTGAAAGTTTTGCAATGTTCTACTTCGTAACAAAAACTCGTATCATAGTTAGAATAGTTCTTGTTGTTTATTATGAAAGCCTATCCCCATACAAGCCATCCCGATTTCATTACTTGAGAATGTAGTTATAGGGTTCACGGAGCAGGGAAGCGACTGAAATCTACACCAGTCACCGTCGCAATGTTTACAATTTAAGCAAACAGAATCGGGAGTACTCCAATATTCAACGATCTCAAACCCTCCGTTATCACGGCATAACTGTTTCCATTTTTCCCATCGTGAACGGCGCATTTTATCGGGCATCTTGCTTTTGTTTTCACCAAATAATTCAATCCATCTAATTCCAAGTGTTACAGCTATCATATCCCTCATACTTATTACCGACAATACGTATGGATTCACTTATTTTCCACATGGGAAACATGTCCCCCTCTCCTTCGATTGGATATAAACAGAACCCGCCAAATTCAGGATCGTATTTTACATCGCATAATAATAATCCCCTAACTTCTCCATTGGTGTATTTCTCTGCATCGAATACTACAACATCCCTTTCAAAAACCATCTGTCCGTTTTCATCTTTAACCCCGGTTGCAAGCATCGGAATATAACCCGTTGGATTAGGCGTTGTATCAAGGTCGGAGAATCCGGATAAGGCCGGAACTCCGATATAATTCCGAAACGCTGTGACGCAGGCAACTTTTGTAGTAAGCATATATCCATCTTCCACTTTCCAGAATCTAATCCCTTGAAGTGCAACTGTGTTTTTCATATCTTCTCGTATTCGTTTATCGTTTCAAAAATCCGCAATGCCACCTGCGGGACTATGGCGTTTCCGCAGGCTTTGACGGCTTCCCGGCGCCACCGAGGAAAGGCGATACCAGCCAATTCCCCGGGAAACCCATCATCTCCGCCACATACAGGGGGTTGAGTCGGGAACCCGTTCCAGTCCGGTATTCGTCGCTTTGCATCGCTGTTTTGGGTAGTCCGTTGCGTATGCCCTGACTGGCAGGAAGCGTTACATTCTTCGCATCGTTGGCGGTCGAAGTAGGCAACAATCCCATTTTCGACGCCATTGCCAGCGTCGGACGTTCCGACGCATTCGGGGAGAGGCTTTTGTTCATTCGGCCGCTTCCTGCGTCTATCGCCGTCGGGGTGGGCAACAGGCTCAACGGCATAAAAACCATCTTCCCGTTCACGCATCGCTTCAGACCCTGCGTCTGTACGGTGGGCAACAAACCAACATCTGTCCCGACGGTGGGGAGCGCCGACACCGCAAGCCGGAATAATGTACGGCTGCACCTCGTATCCTGCCGCCTCCAGGTCAGCGCACACCTGTTCGAAGACCAACCCTTCCGACCAATTAACGATTCCGTAAACGTTCTCGCCCACGACCCAGCGGGGTCGAACAGTCCGAATAACGTCGAGCATCGCGGGCCACAGGTAGCGATCGTCTTCTGTACCTCGCCACTTTCCTGCGAGGCTGAACGGCTGGCACGGGAATCCACCGGTAAGCACGTCGATACGGTCTTTCCAAATGGTAAAATCTGCTGTTCGTATGTCTTCGTATTGCTTTGCATTGGGAAAGTGGTATTTGAGTATGGTTCGGCAAAAAGGATCGATCTCGCAGTTGAAAGCGTTCGTCCAGCCAGCCCACTCGGCGGCGAGGTCGAACCCGCCGATCCCGCTGAAAAGAGAGGCGTGGGTCATAAGAGATCATCGGTTATCCCCGTTTCCGTCGATCACGCCGCGCTCGCGGCGGCTGGCGAGTTTGTCGAGGTTCTGCTGCATGACCTCTTCGAGCGTGAAGCCGAAGCAATCGGCAATGCCCGCGATAAACCACGCACAATCCCCGACCTCTTTCATCAGCTCGGATTTGTAACCCTCCACCTCTTGCAGATCACCCGTATTGAAGACCAAATGATCCATATCCAGCCGGCACACTCCCTTTCGGCGCCATTTGGCGATCTTGTCGGCGATTTCGCCCACCTCGGCCATCAGGCCGAAAAGCATATAGGTCGCATTCTCGCAACTCGGCAGCCGCGTACTCATCGCGCGTGTCTGATATTCGTTCGCCCGCATAGTTATTTCGAATTTTTCCTGTTAAACTTCCTCTCAACCAGATCGCATAAATCCAGGTACATCGCATCGGCATTCTTCTCTTTCACTCTCTCCCGGAACCCCGCTATATTCGACAGCCAGCAGCCGCAACGGACATAAATGCCGTCTTGCAGGTTGAAAAAGTAAACCTTGCTGCCAATCCGAGAGCCGAACCCGACAAAAGCCAGGAAAGGATAATCGCCGATATATTCGCCTTTCCCTTCGAAGGAGCACTCCTCACCGAAAAAGCAATCCTCACCGAAAGAGCACCACTTGCCGAAGGAGCACCACTCGCCGAAGGAGCACTCCTCACCGAAAGAGCACTCCTCACCGAAAGAGCAATCCTCACCGAAAGAGCACTTATCGCTGAAAGAGCACCACTTGCCGAAAGAGCACTCCTCACCGAAAGAGCAATCCTCACCGAAAGAGCACCACTTGCCGAAAGAGCACTCCTCACCGAAAGAGCACTCCTTACCGAAAGAGCACCGCTCGCCGAAGGAGCACCGCTCGCCGAATATTTGTATATCACTGTAATCCCCCGAGGGGTATTGTTTGATTCCGTCGATCACCTCGAAGGCATCGAAATCCGCTTGTGTGTATTCTTTCATTTTATTTTATTGTTTACTCACACAATCCGTAATAGCTCATGCAGCTCGTGGCCGTGTCGTCATCGAACAAGCTGCCTGTTGCATTCTGCCACTCAACATAGCGCACGACATCGCGGATGTCAGGATACTTATTACCGCCGGCGATCGCATGGGTCGGAATTTTATTCAATCTGAAAAACGTGGATCGCAATTCATTTTCGATTTTTGCAATGTAGTCGATCCGCTCAGGGGATTGGCGGGACATATTGAGAACATCCCGTAGGTTCGCCATTACGCACGGCCAGCACCCGACACGCTTGTAACCCATCCGGTAGAGCGGGTTCGGCTCCAACCCTGCGGCAAGGATATAATCTATCACCTGCTGTGCCGACCAGTCGAACACGGGTCGCAACAGATCATCAGCGAACTGTGCCCGAAATGCTCGTACCTCCTTGCCTCGATAGGAATGTCGTTTCGGTCGGCCGTTTTTGTCATAACCGTAAGGCTCGAAATAGTACTTGAAATACGTGCATTGGGCTTGCATTTTGGCCCGCGCCGATGATTCCGCCGCTCGAATGCCTTGAATTATCAGCATATTGTCTTTTACCTCGTCGAGTACATAGTCGATCATCGGCTTCGTTTTAAGTTCCTCTGTACAAAACCGTGCATAGATAGAGGGCCAACGCTTTTTTTGCCGCGCAAGATCGACCATTCCGTCGTACTCCTTCGACTTCAATGTTACCAGATCGAGGTGCAGTTTGTCGGCGATACGGTTGATATACTCATAGGTCAATGGATGCTCCCAACCCGTATCGCAGAATACGGTGGTAAAGTTGGTGGTAATATGCTCGCGCACCCACAACAGCGCCGCAAGGCTGTCCTTGCCTCCGGAAAATGATACGATTACTTTCATTTTCGTTAATCTATTAAATTCAATTCGATGATTTTGTCTATTTTGCAATCCTCGATCCCGGTACACTCCAACAGAGCCGGGATGCGTACAAGAGGTTTGGCCGGGTTGAAGTTGTAGCGACCCGAAATCCGACCGTTGAGAGAGCTGATGATCCTACACAGCGACAACACGATGTTGTAAGACCTTTGAGGAGCCTCCAACAGGATACAGTCGCTGATGGTCCGATACGCCTCGTCCGTCTTGTCGTTGTACTGTCGGGCGGCCCGGTCGTCGATCTTGCGAAGCATCGACCACGCGATGCCGTGAGCCTGTGTGACCAAAGTCTGGGCCTGCGTATAACGGCGTTTGGTTTCATGGTGGAACAAGCCGGACGCCGTGAGTTCGGACTCAAGGTCGAGCATCGCGTAGTTCAAGCAGCCGACCAGCGTAAGCATCCGCACCGCGAGCGGCACGTACCGCGCGTCTTCCGGCCGAGGACCCCGCTCGATTAAGCGGGTATTCATCCATGCCGTATGTTTAATCAGCATTGCCTGGCGGTAAGAAAGGTTGGTCATATAATCAATGCGTTTTACCCATAGTGAACCACTCGGCAGAATGAAGCCAGTGATAAAATTGTCGTTTTGTCATTTATCCAAATAATTTTGAACTGCCGTTATAGCTTCATTCAGTGTGCGAACAAGTACATACTTGTTTCCAACCTGTTCAAAAGATTTCTGCCATTGTTTTTGTGCTGGGGTCTGACGACTTCCTTTTACTTGGGTCTTAAATTCCAGTCCCAGTACACCAAACCCATCTCGGGGAACAAGTAACAGTAAATCCGCCGCTCCAGCCGTCATCCCTTCAGCTTTCATGATGGCCGCCTCGGTTTTACTTCGCAATCCACCATTGGGCACGCTCGTCAAATTCAAAGCATACTCGGGGTATTGAAGCCGGAACCAACGTACAAAAGCGCGTTGGATGTTCGATTCAAGGTGTTTCATTTGCGTAAACTGTTTCCATTAAAAGCGACCCGATGGCATAGATACTTGATCCGGTCGTATATCCGATCTCCATATCGGTCCTTGATCGCTTCGCCTGTAAGGTTCGAAGATATGAACAGAAGCGTATCGGGATTGTCCTGTGCCTTGTTGATGAGTTCTACGACCAGATTACGTCGTGTCCCGAACTCTACTCGGTCCACCTCCACGCCCATATCGTCCAGTGTGATAAACTTGCGTTTAATTACGTCGTCGATATTGACACTCTGTGACCCGCAGTCCACGACCGTTACGATCCGGTTGGCGAACTTGCGTAGCAACATCGGAATTGCGTAGCGGACCAACAGCGATTTCCCGCGTCCGCAGTTTCCGAACAGTAGTAACCCTTTTCCGTTGTTTGCCGACAGCCATTCCGCTACCTTGTCGTATTCCGGCAACCAGACAAACCGTTCGCCCATAGCTCCCAGAACTGCGGACATCGCAGTCACCAACTCTTCTTTCGCATTCGGAATACTGAAGGTGAAACGGGCGCAAGGCGTAGGATTACCTTCGATTTTCAACTGTTTCAGGATTTCATCGTAGTTCATTGTCAGAAGTCTTCATACGTTTGGCCCGGTTGGGCGTGATAGTCCGTTGCCGGATGGCGATTTGCCGAATTGTCCTGGTCATGTGGAGGGAACAGCCCCGAATAGTTGTTGGCGATCGAGAAGTCCACGATACGGCGAGCTTTGGCCGCATCGTTGCCCGAAAGCGTCAGCAGGCGTACATAGCAACGCTGTAATCCGAGCGGTCGATAGGTCTGTCCGCGTTCAGACTTGTAAGCAAGCCAATCCGCCATGATAGGCTGGAACGCAGGTTCGACAGCCGAGAGATCTATATTACGCCTGGATTTTTTCGGGAAAAAGTCGTTTAACCACGTTTGGAAATAAACATTTTTCGCAAATTGAGCGCTGCGTTGCAATTTAACATAATCTATAACCAGTCCCTCCGTCTTTTTGCAAAAGTCCTTGTAGTCATCGGTAAGCGACTTGCGCTTTCCCTTGAACTTATCCCACAACGTCACAAATTCAGTCGGAATATAATCTTCTTCCCCCTCGGGGGGATATAAGGGGGGATTATTTATATCTTCGACGTAAGGAGAAGATATAATACTTTTCTTTACTTCGCGGCAAAATTCCGGAGTATTCGGCGATTCTTCCGGAAGTTTGGCTGTTTCTTCCGGAAGAATGCGGCAAAATTCCGGTATTTCAAGATTCTTGCGTTTCGCTCGTATGCAAGTGTCAATATATCGCCTTTGGATGGCTGCCGACGTTATGATCCCACGAGAGAGCAGTTCTTTATTGAAAAGACCCACAACACCGCAGTACCGAACAATCTCCAAAACAACCGACTCCTTTAACCTGAGGTATTCAGCCACGTTGAAGGCAGTACTTTCGTCCCACGCAGCAAAACAGCCTTTTACCCGGTATATATTACATAGCAAGTAGTCGTAAACCGCAATACCGTCACAACCGAAAGCCTTAACAAGCCGCCTTATCCGAATATCCAAATATCTATCCGTATCGACGCTGTAATAGCTTAATCCGACCCTAATATTGGCCATATCATTGTATTATTTCGGTGGTTTATCAAACACTTCAATCATCTTCTTTATTTACAATTTTAAGCGTTCTTTCTCGTAACTTATCATAGTCCGAAGGTTGTCGCACTGATGCTTGCAAGATGCATTGATGCGGTCCAACCACTTTTCTAAAGCATTCAGCTCCGAAGCAGAACTGTTCACCAATTTTGTCGCCAACGATGGAGACAAACTGATAATCGTTTCTTTTTCATCGTGAAACAACCTGGCCACCGCAGCGTCACGCATTCCGACAACCTCACTCAACAATTCACCGCTGCGAGCGTAGTAAACACCCAGCTGGTCCAAACGCTCTATCATGGCTTCGATATTGGGATTATTCATACATTCAAGAGCCATCTGAATATTCCGAGCTTCCTTCCGTATTTGTTCGATTCTTTGCATGGCGTTTAATTATTTTTTTATACAGGATTCTACCCATACGGATAGCATTTAGTCCTCGGATAGTCGAGGCATCGCAAAACTCCAGGTCACGCAGAATACGTACTATTTGCCGAATCTCCCAAGACTTGATTTCATAACCGATCATGGGATTCCGAATATTAGAATGGAAGATTATCTACCCTATCTGCCAAAGGCATATCCGCGATATTCTCCACTGTAACCGGTGCCGAAGTGAAGTTTATGGCCTTACCCCGGCCGATATAAACACGAGGTGCTTTCGCCTCTCTCTCCTCTTTAGTCTGACGCATAAATACCGAATGGGTATTTTCGTAGGAATCCGGTTCCCGGAGCTGCGAAACGCATACGGCGATATACTTCTTGCCATTATTGGCAACTTTGATCTGGTCGCGGGGAATATCCGAAACGCAAATCGATACATTGATAAGTTGTGACATAGCTACGGTTGTTTTTTGAATGTTGTTTTGATACTCGTTTTACTACTTCGAACGGGCGGGTAAAGCATCTCACCCGTTTCGGGATCGGCAAGCCCGGAAACAGGCAGTTGTCGAAGCATTGTTTCTCGCTCTTTAATGTCAGCTTTCAAGGATTCAAGAGTTGCGTACATATCATATAACTTACTGTCACCGCAATCCGCATAATCGTATTTGACACCGACCTCGGCTTCTTCCAACCGGCAATCCCCGAATTGGTGCGATTTCCCGTATTGGGATAATTCGCGGAGTGTGATGTCCCGGATCTCTTCATTATCCTTGAACGCCTTGATTGCCGCTTCCATCCTGCTGATATTGATATGGGCCGTTATCGGGTCAATATCCCCGTTTACGACAGCCCTGACCGCCCGAGAGGTCAATTCACTGACCGAGGCCGTTTCACAGAGCAATAATGAATTATTTTCCATGCCGAGCCATCTTATAAGAATTGAACAAAGCCGCATAACGTTTAAGCACGTCAGTATCGGCGTCATAAGATTTCAGAAGACGTGCGGCAATATCGAAATCTGCCGCATAGCCTGAAGCGGTCCATAAGTCATAACCCCAATTAAGCAGACAATCGCACTTGATCGGATCGTCAAGCATATCTGTCGTAATCCGATGTTTTGCCCGGGGTGTATCGGGCCGGGCCGAAGCGAGAGGGTCCGGAGCAGCTGCCGCGCATTTTGCTGACATATTGCGCGATTTACCCTTGAATATATCGGCACCAATCCCGAGCCAGGACCCGATCTTTGTCAAAGCATCGGTTGTAGCCCCCTTGTGGGCATCACCCAAATCTGAGTTATCGTTACCTCCATAACATTCATAATAGATACCATATTCAGGTATCTCGAACGTTACCTTGACAACCACCATCTTATTGTCACGGGCAACCTGTTCGGAGCGGACACGCCAGCTACCTACTCCGAACACGTCATTCAGACGCTCGGTAACGTAGATCGCTTTGATCGTGGACAAGTAGTTCTTTGTCGGATGCGGCGATATTGCCTCTGAAGGCAGCGGCCGATCCAGTAATCTTTTCTGTTCTTCGGATATTTTACGCAGTTCCATATTTTCAATCTCTATCGGTTATCACTCGTGATGCGAACTTTTTAGAATCGCTATACCGCATCATATATTTGGTTTCCTTGCGTATCTCGGCAGTCGAGAGTTGCCTATTCCAAGAACCCGAGGCAACAATGTTTTGCGGGCGGTCGATTTCGTAAATCTCGATTCTCGTTTTCATTTGTTTCACATGTTTTATTCGGTTAAACAGATATATTCCTTGAGTTTGCTGAATTGAAAATCGTTGATCTTCTCGTCACCTTCGGGCGTATAACTGTGAAACTCCCACCAACCCGAACCCAAGTCATCGACGACCTCCATACTGCCTTCCGGGAATCGGACCCTCTTACGATACACCCAAACAGAGCTGTCCGTAAAGGTGTAACTATTGCCGTCCTCATCCTCCCAATCGATCTTTACATTTGACAGATAATTACGATCACCGAGCATATCCTGAAGTATTCCGGCCACCTGCCGATAGATTGCAGCTCCGATCCGAAAATAAGGGATTTGATCCGATGGAGCGGGACATTCGGACTTACTTGTCGCTTGCAGTCCCTTATCCCACTCGATACTCGGATAATCGATGTACTCGTCATACATCCGATGGCATGATACATTGCCTTTTGTTGTGTGCAAGTCTGTATTCATCGCTGTTCGAAAATTTCATTCAACAGATAGCGGGTGATCCGCATACGCCGGGGCCTGGACAGCACCCAGTTGAACACCGCTGCGATCGGTGCGATCACAACGGCAAGCGTTATTACGTGTGCCATAGCTGAATTGGTTATTTGACAACTCGTTGTTTGATAATGATGCTGCCGATACGGCCGCATACATAGTTGTCGTAGAACTCCGTAACGGCACGTCCTATGGCCATCAATGGATGGAGCTCATCATAGACGCGAGATACCTCGACCTTGTGATCGTCGAGTGTTGTGCCGCTAATATTAACAAGATAGGTTTCGGGATGCTCTGAAAAGCCAACTCGAAAGAGATGAGTTCTGTACAGATACTTGTAATGGATTTGTTGCTGTACGTCGAATACAGCCGGAGTAAGGGTACTGTTATTCACCTTACTACTCGTGTCGGTCTTTGGCATTTAATTGAACACAAGTTAGTTTAACAAAAATATACAAAAAGAGAGACGCGCCCCCTAATCTCGCCAAAGACCCACGACTACGTAGAGTAGAAGTGCAACAGGGACACGCCTCAAATAGCGTTCGTATGTACTTGTAATCACGTTACCGTGAGTCTTTGGCAAGGCAAATATACGAAATCATTTTTTATCTTGCAACAACAAATAAGAAAAAGGCATCGAAATCGACACCTTTTCAAAGTTGATGTAGGAATTTACTATGATTCGAACATCTCGTGAAACTTGACTATTCTGTATGCAACGGGCTTATTTTGTGACGTTTCCACTTTAACGTCCACCACATATACCGAGGTTAGTGGATTGTCTTCTCCGTACAACATCATCCGCTTTATATTTTCATCGTCAAACAATACTTTCATTGCATGACCCGGGAAAATACTATCAATAACACCTCTGTTCTTGGCATTGTTTTTTATGTCGCTGCTGGCCTGCTGCCATGTCATTAGCACATTCTTGTGGATGTCGGTTTGCTCGTGTGCCGATAGTTTATCTATTTCTTTCCTTATGGCATTTTGTATTGCATTAGATTCAATGCTATCCACTTGCAATCCGACGTTTATATTTCCATTGATATATGTCCCAATATTGATTACAGCTCCATTATCCGCCGCAATCGGATTTACTAAATTGCCGAAGTCTCGGCAGTCGGAAATCGTCAAGCCCGGATTATAAGCTCTTTTCCCTAAAAAGTATTTTATCGCATCTTTGCAATATCCGACAAAACCAATGATGGAATTGGCATTTTCCATAAACGGCAACACGGCAACTGCCAGAGTATCGATAAGCTCCACGATAACGCTCCCATGCCGAATCTCTTTAACATATAGCTTTGCATCGCTGTTTATGTTTTGTTCGGGATGCTTTTTGAGGTAAGCCACATACTGATTATTCAACGCGACGAGAGAACTTGTTAAATCCAGCAGTTCCATCGGTTGCGTATCCTCAATATGAATATGTAGCCTAATATCCTGCATAACATCTGAGTTATTCATATTTCCAAAGATACGAAAGTTTTTCATTATGCAAAAAACATACTTTTATTATGCCGACTATGAGAAAATTACGATAAGTCCTATCGAATTTCTACCCGATAGACACGGGGTCGGTTTTGGAGTTTATATGCCCGGCGGCGGGACTTGTCGATCATCCGGCGCACCTTGCTCTTGAGGCGGTACCACGCACGCCAGAGGCGGCCCGCAAGCGTGCCCCACAGACTTTTGACTGTGCTTTCGGAAAAGAAGGTTTGCATGTTGGTAAAGATTTACTTGTGGATGATATTTGCTGTTATTCTGCTGCTTCGACAAACTCGCCGCCTTTCAGTTGATAGAAAACATCCTCCTTGAGCGATTTCCCATCGATCTGTGCAGACCTTACGCACACTGGTTTCAGATCCTCGCCATATTCAGCGAGGGTAATCCAGCTACCTTTCTTTGCCTTTATTTTTGAATCTATACCTATGGCTGCTACAACAGCATTGTTACCTTCGCTTTCGATCTTTGCGTCGTCGCCCGAGGAGCCGATCTTTGCGTCGTCGCCCGAGGAGCCGATCTTTGCGCCGTCGCCCGAGGAGCCGATCTGTGCGCCGTAGCCCGAATTAACATTGTCGGTCGGACCCTCTTTGATGCACTTCTCGTAAATGAAATCTATACCAGCTTTAATGAATCCTTTGAAATCGAGTTTTGCCCCGATGTGAATCTTTGTCGTCGCCGTTTTATCCGAGTCGGAATGACATCGCCCCAAAGCTGTTACATGATGCACAGGGATGAACTTGCATTCATCATCCAGCATATCACGATAGCTAAGGACAGAGAACGGTGATTCGCAGAAATGAAAGCCTCGATTACAAACTTTCAACTCAACATCCTCTTCGTAAGTCTTGCCCTCCTCGAATTTGAAGCCCAGGCAGGTCATATCTGCATTGAACCCTTTAAATCCATCGATATGTTTTTCTTCGCCGAACTCTTGCGGAAGCACCACGTTATCGCCGAACGAGACGCTTTTGAATACTTCCACAATCTCTTCGACCGAGAATCCAGCGATGCCGCATCCGATCTTGGTTACATAGAAAACCTTATCGGTATTGTACCGTGTATAGTCTGCGAATCTCCGTACCGATCGCGTCAATTCCTCGGTAGACACCTTGTCCATCTGTTCATCGAGCGTAGGGATAGCGTAGGACTGGCCCTGTAAGCCCTCGCCGTGCCCCATGATCGCGCCGAACTTCTCGACCGCGACACGAGCTGCGCCGCCAACGTGGTTACCGGCCTTATTACTGCCGAATACAAAGACCTCGTTCTGTTTTAATTTGGAAATGTTCTCTGGGGTAAATACTTTGTTTGACATTGCACGTAAATTGTTTTGATTAAAATTTGCACCCTGTCGTCATCGAAGACCACGACTGAATCGCAGGGTATATCGCTACCGGCTCCCCGAATTGCTCCGGATCGTCGCCTGCTTTTTGGTATTGATCGGCCTAATATCCGCCCTTCTGCGCCAAGTCGCTCGCCGGGTTTTACATCCCTTCGGATGGTTCTCGTATTTCAATGAACCGCTTATTCGTTCCAGCCTTTCTGCCTTGCGGCCGGGGTTTATGGCAGGCTTTAGGACCCCTACGGCTTCCGTGCCGTCCTTTGCGCCCGCACCGGGACATTCAACCCGATACGGACTTTGAAAATCCGCGCCCGGAAATGGCAAACTCAACTAATCTCAACTCTTAACTTTACTCGAATGAAAGAACGTTGGGCGCGGATAGTGCTCGGTTGATCCACTACCAGGGCCGACCAGTACAGCATAGAAGTACATATTAGTCACTGGTTCGGTAGTAGCCTATCTGTCATTTTATTTGCAGTTAGCACTTTTGGCGATACGCGCAGCTGCAACGGCCCGTCTGTCCTCCGGCAAAGTCGTACGGGATTCGATCCAAGCAAGAAGCTCCTTTTTGGAAAACACCGTGCGGCGTCCAATTTTCTTAAATGGGATCTTTTTTAGAAAAACCCAATTATAAATCGTCGAACGGGTGGTCGGGATACCTTGCTCCGCAATAAACCGCACGGCTTCTTCAACCGACAAATTGTCGATTTCTACCGGTTCATTCTTACGCCTGAAATCGGCGAGCTTCGGCAGAATCGCCGCCACTTCGTCAGCGACAATAGAGCGCAATTCTGCGGGAGTGGTAATAATAATTGGCTCGTTCATAATGCTTTATATTGATTAGGGAGTGCGGCCAGATTCGAACTGGCAAACATTCCACGTCTGGAATGCCTTTCAATCGGTTAGCTTCTGTTTGAACATCTGCGCTCTTCAGGGTGTACTGTCCATTAAGCGCATCGTGAGTACACTTGGTCTTTACCACTAATCGATTCGTAATACCATTCTACCACGCACTCTTTGTCGTTATTTGTCCTCCTTCTTCATTCGCAGCCGCTCAACGGCCACGCCCTTCAACTTGGCGATCCCTTCATAGCATAGTCTTTTTTAAGCCTCAATCCACCGGATTTTAGTCCCATTGTAGCCACCCCGCTCTCGCGCCATACGACGGATACGATCGGGTTGCTCTCCAACTGTGGGATTCGTCAAATTCAAGGCATTATATACCGTTTCGACCGTACATCCGACCTCGGCCGCAATCTCCTTCTTCACATCAGGAGGCAGAACAATCACTTTTATCGTCTTTTTTACCAGCATATTGTTTATTGAGTATTTTGATAATTCGTTCAATGTACACCCGCTATTCTTCGAGCAGGGCGGCCAGCCTGTCGGCCGATTCCATTACATCGTTCATTCTTCTAATTTTAGAAAAGCAGGATAAATAACTACTTTTGTTTTGCCCTTCGGGGCTGGTGGTCATCCCAAATGGGATGTTAAACTGACGCCATCAACATTTAACCCTTTACGCCATGAATAGAACCAATATTCATCGGCCGAAGGTGATGTTTATTCGTGCCTATACCCGCGTTAGGTTCGGACGCCGCGAAAATGTGCGACAACACTACCGTTCGTTGCCCTTCCGGTTGTAACCCACGAGGGCGGAGGGGCGGGACTGGGACGCTGCGGCGTCCCTTTTTCGTCCTTTATCCTGCTTGTTTTCCATAATCAATCGCCATAGTAGCGGCCCTGTTCGCCGTAATAATCGGTCGGCACTGTTACCGGCGTCCACGCCATACGAGCCGCTGCTATTGCGTGTGCATCCTCTGTGGCAAGGCTTCGTCCCTCAATGGTGGCATAGAGCATATTGCGTTTCTCATTTGCCCACGCCTTGCGAAGGGCTGCCGCAAACGTCTTGTACATCTTAACCTTGAACATGTACCAAGCATTGCGCATGATTTTAGGTAGGTTGTACTTGCTCGTTTTCATATATTATTTAGTATATTTGCGAATGTACCTTGTATTTCATCGTCGAAACGGTTGTTGTTTTGTTGTTCGATAATGCAAATATAGACAAATACATTGAAATATCAATATATAATCTATAATTATTATTTATGATTATTGAAAGATTTATAAAATATATGGATTTCAAGGGGTTAAACGACAATCAAGTAACTATTGATTGCCATTTATCCGTTGGGCTGATAGGCAAAGCACGCAAGGGGAAAAGCGATTTGGGCCGAAATTCTATCGAAAAAATTTTGCGTGCATATAGCGATTTGAACAGAGAATGGTTATTGAATGGCAAAGGCAATATGCTAAAAAATACTTCCACACAAAAGACAGAAGATGTAACTGCGGCAGAAAACGTAGATATGATGATAACTATCCCCCAAAGCGTGTGGGCGGTTATAGAGAATCAAGCGGCCAGCTTAAAAACCAAGGACGAACAGATGAATCGGCTAATTACGCAAATTGAGGAATCGAATTCTATCCTCAAAACGACCATTTTAGGAACATATACAGGCTTTCCGGCAACTCCGACAGATCTGGGGGTCAAAAATCCCCCCCCCATAAAATCGGAGCTAAAATAATGTATATCAATGAATTACAAAAATATATTGTAATTCAGACACCTGATAATAAGCATTCAAAGAAGAGTTAAAAAATAGGAGCCGATGCAAATTTCAGATTGAATTACTATTCAATGAACCTTATGATAGCCAAACTACAAAAAGGAGACATTAACATTGCCGACGTTTTTCTAAATGAATTATCAAGAAATCCGGCCTATTTTAATATGGATGCCGTCAAAACATTAATCCCAAATGAAGAACAACGGATGCGAATACTGCGCGTTCTTGAAGATCATATGGTCATTGAAATAAAAGGGGGGGGGTGGAATATGGTTAAAAGCTGCGGCTAATTTATCAGTGTGTAAAGACCAGGGAGGATGTGCAGTCATCTATAACGAACAACGCAAACAAGAAGAACGGGATAATTTAGAACTTCGCAATTTAAAAATAAGTAGGCGCGAAGCGCATTGGGCTATTGCATTAGCTATCATATCTATTTGCGCCTCTCAATTTTGGGGACACACTATTTTTGAATGGACTTGGATTGCAATGCAAAAAATCAGTAAATTACTTTTTTAATCTGTCTTGATTCAATATTCTACACAGAACATTGTTTAATCCAGTATAAGTATCACCTGTCAATTCAATATTAGTTCTGCCCCAAAAACGAACAAGATAGATCAAATACACAATCAACGCAATAATCACGAATAGCAAAATATAAATCCAAATCATAGCTTCAGCGTTTTTACAAACCTCGGAACTTTCGGCACAACTTCAAAAAAATAGGCTCATTATTTTGCGGGGGGGGGAATTTTGTAACTTTGCAGCATCTAACCAATACAATTTATGTTATGAAAAAATTTTTACTTTTGATGGCTGTTATTTGTGCAGTTACTTTTATGGGGTGCGAAAAGGATGAGCAAGAATCGTTCAAGTTCGACATTGAGAATCTTTATGGCACATGGCAGGGAATTGCCATACAAAGTAACGGCGAATGGATAGATATAACCCAACCGCCACACACAAATCTTGCATTCTCTGTTGTATTTTATGAAAATGGTACATATTCGGGAAGCGGGTATTTTGGCAACGGTTCAGGAACATACAAAGCTGAAGGGGATATGATATATACTTATATAGACGGGGAAGAATTATACAGATACAAAGTACATTCTATCTCAAACGGAATTGCCGAAGTGTCTATGGGTGTAGCAGGAGATAATATAACACTGGAAATAAAACTTCAAAAAAAGTAATCAGATAGGATATATGTTTCAAAACAAAGGCGAGAATAAATCTCGCCTTTGTTATTCCCTACAAAATCATTATATTTGCATTGCTAAATCAAAATGCGATGCAAACATATCCAACCATATTGGGTATTTTGTATCTATACATACAGTTAAATTTAACTGCGTCGAGTTCGGTAGCGGAAACGCCCGACGGCTTGCATTTTGAGCCGAGCAACTCGTAACGCAGTTTTTTATTGCTAAATCAAAATGAAAAAGCGCATCGAACGCATGGGCCGCATCAAAGCGGCAATTAAACCCATGTACTGCGTCCCCAAGCGCAGCGACCTATCGTTAATCGGATCGGCTTTCGAGGCCGCAGGTTTCCGTTGTGTCCGGATCCGCACCGAATGCGAGGCCGAGCACCGCACCAAAGGTGGTGATCCCCGCCGACACGGGATGCTGGTTCTCGACGGTGACCGAGTGATATTGGAGGTATTGCGGTCGAGACCGACTAAAAAAGATAATCAACTCACAATCCCGCCTCAATCATGAACCGAGAAAATGACATATCGAACCGTACCCTATTTTTGATTCGGTCGGTTTGAAATGATAAACAGAAAGCCGAGGGAACTCGGCTTTTTACATTCTCGCATCATATATCTTTTCTACATTCAGCTCCGTTCCGGTCAATGTAAAATATATATTCTGGAGCTGGTGCAGATACTTTATGGGCACATCCACATTGCAATCGTCGATTTCGTCTTCCACCTGCCAACAGAACCCTTCTTTTTTAGGAGATAAACATATCACACGGGGGATGATATAGTAGTCAAATCGTTGGTAACAGTCGCTAAATTCTTTCTCAAAGCCGCATTTTTCCAATAACGTTGGAGTCAAACGTATAGGCCTAACATCTCCTAATACTACTTTATCTAAAATCTCATGATAAAATCCGGCTTCCTTAATTAGCATCTCACCATGAAATAACGTCATGTCTGCACGCGTAATTTCTGCAATATACCCAATTCGCTCAAGATGGGGGTTATACACTAAATTGCCTATTCGAAATGATCGAATATTCAGAGACGGTTCCATATTACATTTCATATTCTAAAACGCATCGAATTCGATGCGTTTATTACTTTAGTTTCATTTGTGTTTTTAAGTTGAGAACTATTTATTCCTCCTCGTTTGAGGTGTCGCATGTAATCGGTTTCGTCGATTTTACCGCTGAAGTAAGGTGCGCTGTTTCGGGTGGCGGATTGTCGGGCAACGTTCCGAGGTATTGCCGAGCGTTGAGGGGTGATACGACAGAGTGTCCGAGTTGGCTTTCGAGTTGTTGTCGGGCAACTTTAGCTACTGTACCGCCCCGTTTGGCGACGTTGGCGTTGGCCTTGAAACCTATTGGATTTTCGTTTCGGGAAAGTTCGGTAGCAGAGGCCTCGGCCAATGAGTTCAACAGCAGTTCGACATTGGTCATATTATCCCGCAGGTTCTCCTTTTTCAACCCCTTGTAACGTTTGTAGGCTTTCGTGGTACGTCCGGCCCACTCCTTCGTGATAATGTCCGTAAGGGTGGCATATTGCGTTCCATCAACGCCCCCGCGTTTCCACTCGTCAGTGAGAAGTTTACGGACTTCGATACTTTTCAAGCGTTGGTTAATCCATGTATCCGAATATCCAAGGCGTTTATAATCGGCTACGGCCTGCTCAATAGATAACTCAGGGTCTTGCATTTGGTCGAGGCGGTCGCTTGCCACCTGCGCCATCCATTGCTTGAAAGGCTCGGCTTTCTGTGACGGAATCGACTGGATAATCCGCAGGACGGTTTTCACATCTCCGGCCAGCGTCTTGCGCATCACTCCCGTTTCTGACCTCATGGCTATCTGGGGACAATTTGTCCCCACGAACGAGGCGAGCGCTTCATCCCGCTTGCGCATCTTCTTGAAATAATCGGTCGGATTCACGGTGTCCGTCAGAGCGGAGATCACGTCGAGAACGGAAAAATACCACGTCTCCGTCCGCTCGTCCCAAACGGTGCGCACCTTGCGGTCCTCGAACAACTGTATGGCCTGCTTTTGTGTCATAGGAATGTAGTTTTATTTATTCCTTTTCTTTTACCTCCAGCACCGTCCCGCACTTCGGGCAGGTGATTGTGTTCGTCGGGTACGTTGCTACTCTTCCGCCTTTTGCTCCGCTTGTTGGAATCCAATTTTGCGGGCGGGTTTGCGTGCCTGCGGTATCTTGACCGACAACGCCGCAATAGCGTTGTAGATATTATCAAGCTCCTTGCGCATATCTTCCGACAGATCGCTGACCGCCTCGGCATTGTCGGCGTCCACCCGCTCCAGTAACGCCAGTTTCGCCCGAATTTCGGCCAACTCGGCCGTTACTGTCGTCGTGGTCGTGATGTAGTTCCGCATCGCTACGAAAGCACGCATAATAGCGATACTTACTTGTATGGCAACGGAGCTTTTCAAAACAGCCGATAACATAGAAACGCCTTGCTCGGTAAACGCATAGGGGTTGCGGCGTAAACCCATCGTGATGGAATTGGTTATCACAATTTGTGATTTCCAATTTTCAGTTTCGGCATCTGTCAGTTGAAACATGAAATCGGGCGGAAAGCGTTCGATATTACGCTTTACCGCTTGATTGAGAGCGCTTGTTGTTACTTGGTACAATTCCGCCAAATCACGGTCCAGCATCACCCGCTGGCCTCGTATTTCGTAAATTTTGCTTTGGATGGGTTGCAGTTCCATATCGTCGTGTCGCTGTGGTTATTCCACCTTTATGGTTATCAATTTCCCGCAATGCAGGCAGGTCTTATTTTCGGTGTTTGATTTCGGATTCCAGCTCCTTTAACTGTTCCATATCCTCCCGATCGGCTTCGATTGCGGCCTTACGTTTTCTGCGGGCGTTGAACTCTTCATAAACCTGGTAGGCGAATGCGTCTTTTTGCTCTTTGCCAACCGTACCGGCATTGGGTAAAAGGGGCTGATCGTTCGATACCAGAATTTTATCTACGTTCTCCCTCCAAAATCCCATCGTAAGGTCTTTCCTGCTCTTTGCCCTGAACTCGGCTGTTTCGAGGAAGATCACAACCAACCGGTTCAAAGAATCGAGTTCGTCGTGTGTCAAGTAGTTTTTAGCAATAATAACGTCCTGCTTGCGTACTACGGCACCTTTCCAGGAGGTAAGCCCCATATTGGGAGCATTTGCATCGGCTCGTTGCATCACGATCTCCGCGGATGTATGTCCTGTTACGGCATAGAGGAGCTTATTTTGCGTTTCGGCATAAAACATTTGCGTAGCCTTGTCCGTCGTGTCGTAATCGCTGCTCAATGCAAACAGATCGCGCACCTTCTGATAAAATCGCTTTTCCGAGGCACGTATATCCCGAATGCGATCCAATAACTCGTCGAAATAGTCGGGGCGGCCGTCTGGGTTTTTCAGGCGCTCATCGTCGATAACGAAGCCTTTACGGAGATATTCGGCGAGATTGCGGTTTGCCCACTGGCGGAATTGCACGCCACGGATGGATCGGACGCGGAAACCTATTGCCAAAATCATTTCCAGTGAATAAAATTTTATTTGATACGATTTGCCGTTTGGGGCAACTGTTAAGTATTCCTTAATAGTTGATTCATCTGGTAACTCACCATCTTTTAATATGTTATTTATATGTTGGCTGATATTGGGAACAGAGGTGGCAAAAAGTTCTGCGATCTGTGCTTGATTGAGCCAAACGGAACCGTCGCGTGCTAATAAGGATACGCGACTTTTCCCATCCACCGAATTGTATAGGATCAACTCTTGCTCCATGATTATTTCCTTTCTTTGACCTCTAACACCGTACCGCATTTCGGACACATTATCGTGTTCGTCGGCTGAGGGGCGAAAAAATCCCCCACGTTACAGCCAATAGCAGCGGCGATACGTTCAAGCACTTCTACACTCGGATTCCCATTAATATGTTGGCTAAGTCCTACGGGTGTAATTCCCATTCTTTCGGCCACTTCTTTAACAGTTAAGCCGTTAGCTTTTATTGATCTCTTTATATCCATAGCTTTAAATGTTTGGTGTTGGTACAAATGTAGCTATAACTTTATTTTTCTACAAAAATAATAGCAAAAACTTTAATTTTTATTTGCATAATTAAATTTATAGCTTTATATTTGCATCAGAAAATAAAACCAATAGCTATAATAACTATGACAACGGCAACCTATACCACGATGCAAAACCTCGCCAAGCAGGCGGCAGCGTACATTACGAAGCTCAACGGCGAAGCCGAGACCTTCGAGATCGAGAGTAACGGTATTACGGCCGTTATCGCATACGACGCCGAGATCGTCGAGGACAAGGGTGACTACTGGACGGCGCCGAGCTGGTCGATCGAGGACGAAACGGTAGCCGTTGAAGCAGTTTATGACGAGGACGGCGAAGAAGACAAAGAAGCTGCTGACTGGTTGAAGAAAATGTTGAACTAACAAATAAAAACAATAGAACTATGAACGCATTTGCATTTAAAGTGATCGACGCGATCAACAGAGAAGGTATTGGCAATGAGGCATGGGGCCTTGTTGAAGAGGTAGATGACACCGTAGCCTATTTCGGCACAAGAGAAGAAATCGAACTGAAAGGCCAGTGGGCGTACGTCTATGCAGATAAAAACGACTTCTTCGGATACATCGACAAAGTCGAACCGACGAGAGTTCTACACGTTGAAGATTGCCAGTTGCTGCTTTACAAACTCGATTAAAAAGCCGTTCGGGCGGCTATAAACAGACCTCAGGCCCGAAGCGTGGCGGCACCTGCCGCCGGTGGTAAAAATGAAAGATATGAAAGACATAAAAATTGGCGACCCGGTGAGATTCGGACGCAATACTGGTGAATATCGAGGACAGTTCGATAAACTGAATATCGCAATGGTACTCGTTGGCAATAGGCTGTATTATGTTACATTTGAAAAAATTGAAAAGCTATGAAGACAAGAAAATCCTTCAAGGTGAACAGAGAGGCTGCGATCAAAATCGCAATGAACACAAACGGCATATCACGAGAGATCGCCAAGAAATACACAGACAGCGAGTTGAAAGAGTGCTTGCGACTACTCAAACTAAAAACCAACTTTTAACCTATATAACAATGAAACGAACCGACCTTTCCATCATCATGCGCACGGCGTGGCAGATGTGCCGCGCGACGGGTGTAACCTTTGCTGAGTGTCTGCATAAGGCATGGCAGGTGTTCAAATTGAAGATAAAGATGCGCGCGGGCATCGTGCAGTTCTTCTACCTCAAATCGAGTACGGGTGAATTGCGACAGGCATTCGGTACGCTTAAGGACGACTTATGCCCCGAAACAAAAGGTGACGACCGTAAGCCTAACAAACACCTCGTAACCTATTACGATACGGTTGCCGAGGGCTGGCGGTCATTCAGAATGTTCAACTTTGTAAAAGTTATATAATATATGAAACCAACGATGTACGTAGAAAAACGCAGCGATTTGACATTACTCAAAAAGGCATTCGAATTGACGGACGCGACATGTCACCGCACGCGGCTGAAGTGTGGGTGTAAAGCCTACAAAGGTGCAGACAACAATCGCGACGGCCTATTGATCGTCAAATATGACGCAGTAGTGCTTGAGATTATCCGCTGCAAAGGGTGTGTGAAGAAAAGACCTTAAAAATTGCAGCTCTCAATAAAAAATCGTATTTTTAATAAATAATTCAATAGTAAGATTTGCATAATGTGCCGAACGTGTCCACTTTTGCATCGAACAGATATATGCGGGGTAGTGCAGAGGTTACCACGGCGGGTTAGTGTCCCGCAGGCGCAAGTTCGATTCTTGCCCCCGCTACTAATGAAATTTACGGCTATGAAAATTTTAACGCTTATCATCAAACAAAAATGGTTCGACGCCATTTTGTCGGGTGAAAAAACGGTCGAGACCCGCGAAGTACGCCCGACCAACACGAAATACATTTCATACCGAGACAACAACACAGGCAAAGTCTACAAGAAAGACAGTGACGTGCCCGAATCGGCGTGGGACAGCGAGAAGGGCGTTGATACGGTTATCAACCACTACGATGCCATACAGTTCTGGGTAGGTTACGAAAAGAATCGCCCCGGCGCGCTGGTCGAAGTCAAAGGCGTCGAGCTGGTAGATGTTTGCGACGAAGAGACGAAAGAGCCGATTGTGTACGAGCACAACGGTAACGAATATACCATGACCGAGATCGACTACCACCTCGGCAAGGTAATCGAGAAAATGAATTGTTAAACCCTTAAAATCATTGCTGCACTCGAAGACGAAGACAAAAAACAGCAGAACAAATCGGGCAACAAACGCTACGTGCTCTTATTTCTAATGCAAATAGGGTAAGCGGTGGTGGTATTGATAGGTCAAATAGAATCATGAGAGCGAATGCAAAGGCATTGTTGCCCTATTATCAGAGAACAGGGAACAAACAAGCTGTCTCGGCTATGCGCTCCAGATTAGGGTTAGTCAATGGATAGAAAATAAACATTATTGTCAGACTTCTAAAATTCAAGCTGCACTCGAAATTCAGTAAGAAATCGAATCAATCGGACGACAGGCGCTAGCCGTGTTCGTTATCGTGCAGTAGGCGGTCGTGCGACGAATCGTGCCGGTCGTGCACGCGACATTCGCGCCGCCTTTGGCATGGCAACAGGTTAATCATGACCCCGATAGACCATGCAAACGAAGTGATTGCCTCTGTCCGTCAAAAAACGGACAGGGCGATCCTTTTTTATTCATGTGGCAAAGACAGCGAGGTATTGCTCGACCTAATGGCTCCGCACTTCAAAGAGATCGTTTGCGTGTTCATGTATTTCGTCAAGGGCCTCGACCACATTGACAACTATTTGCGAGCAGTCAAAGCTCGTTATGCCAATGTTACCATACTGCAAGTCCCCCATTGGACGTTGACGCGTGTTTTGCGTTGTGGGCTATACTGCATTCCTAACCCCAATGTAAAGCTGTTATCGTTGAAAGACGTTGATGAATCCGTCCGGATGAAGACGGGAATATCTTACTCTTTCTATGGAATGAAGCAGTCGGACGGAATGAATCGCTGTCTTATGTTGCGCGGATACGAGAACGAAGCTATAAGCAATACGAACAAGGTATATCCTCTATCCAAGTGGAAGAAATCGGACGTCATGGCCTACATCAAGGCAAAGAAACTGCCTGAACCCATATCCTACAACAAGAACAAATCGCAAGGTCTGACGTTTTTGCCGGAGGTATTCGATTACCTCCGCCGGCATTATCCGCAAGACCTCGAAAAGATTTACAAAGTATTCCCCTTATCCCGAAATATATTACTGCGATATGACGAAGAGAAAAGAGCAGCAGCCCAAATACAAGCAAAGTGAAACGGTCGTAATCAAGCGATCACAAATCAACTTTGCTCCATACAATCCACGCAAAGAAGACCCTGAAGTCATCAAGAAGCTCAAAAAGAACTTTAAAACTGTCGGCTATCTGGGCGGTATCGTATGGAATCAGTTGTCATCTTATCTGGTTTCAGGGCACAAGCGCGTACAGACGCTTGACATCATCAACAATTACGACGGGACACCTGAAACGGATTATGAGATCAAGGTAGAAGCTGTAGAGTTAGACGACAAGACAGAGCGCGAACAAAATATCTTCATGAACTCGCCCTCCGCAATGGGAGAATTCGACATGGAGAAAATAAAAGTACTTGTACCGGAAATAGACTATAAAGCCGCTGGCCTTTCTGAAGCAGACATGAACATATACGGTATATCCGTCATGCAGGACGAAATAAGTTCAGAACTGTCTGATACGTTAGGTGATTTCGAAGAGATACAACGACCGTTTGAGGAACGCAAGGCCGCGGTAAAGGAGATGAAAGAACAGATTCGTCAACAGGCAGAGCAAAAAGCGGAAGACATCGAATCCTATGTAATGCTCAACTTTAAGTCTTATAGGGCGAAATCATCATTCATGCTTCGGTTCGGGTTCAGGCCAGACGACAAAATAATCCCCGGCGAAATGTTCTCGGATATGGTTGAACGGGTCGAATAACGACAAAAACGACAGTATAAAAAATGGCAATGCCCTCCAAAAAACCGAAATTAGATACCTTTCGCAAGGTTGCAAATGCTTGCGGCGGTATTTTGTCAGACATAGCTGCTAATTTAGGTGTAGAGCGTAGCACAATTTACACATGGTGCAATGATGATGAGCAATTCGCCCAAGCCCTCGAAGATTCCCGTGAACGGTTCGTTGATTTGGCCGAAAGCAACCTGCGTAAATTGGTTGCCGGCGTTCCGGCCATCGAAAAGGACGAGAATGGCGAAAAGAGATTTGCCGGTTGGATCGAACGTCCCTCCGAAACAGCGATCATTTTCACTCTCAAAACACGCGGAAAAAAACGGGGATATGTAGAACGTCAAGAGGTTACAGGAGCAGATGGTGCCGAACTTATTCCACCTCGCACTCTCTCTCCCGAAGAGGCAAGACAATATGGGTTAAAACTTAACGAAGAGTATTAACGCACTACTCCGATTCGCGACATAGACATAGAGCGTACCTTCTGTCTTTCCGGTATGCTGAATTTCACCCGTTACATGTTCAAGCATAAGACGGGGATGCGGTTTATTGTCGGCGATCATCATCGCAAAATATGCGAAGCTCTTGACAAAGTCGTCCGTGGCGAAATAAAGCGTCTTATTATCAATATTGCGCCACGATATGGCAAGACCGAACTTGTCTCTAAGAACTTCATCGCCTACGGGCTGGCGTTAAACCCCCGCAGTAAGTTCATACACCTATCATACTCCGATGATCTTGTTCTCGACAACTCGAAAGAGATCAATGAAACGGTACAATCAGACTACTACCAGCGGCTTTTCCCTGAAGTAGTCGTCGAAAGCAAGAATGCTAAAAAGTGGTATACATCCGTCGGAGGCGGACTGTATGCAGTAAGTGCAGCAGGACAGGTTACAGGATTTGGTGCAGGTCAAGTAAATGATCCGTATAGGGAGCGGCGCGAAATGGGTGATTTTATTCCTGCGTGGGAAAGCGATTTTGCGGGAGCTATTGTTATCGACGACCCGATCAAACCGGAAGATGCACTATCCGAAACGATCCGCGAGCGGGTGAACAATCGCTTTGAATCGACTATCCGCAACCGCGTGAACTCGCGCAATACGCCTATCATAATCATTATGCAACGGCTCCATGAGCACGATCTATGCGGCTATCTTCAGGAGATCGAGCCGGAGGAATGGACGGTACTTTCGTTGCCCTGCATCTGGCATGACGAAAACGGACAGGAACAGCCTCTCTGGGAATTTAAGCATACGCTGGAGGAACTGCACAAAATCGAGAGATCGAACTCATTTGTCTTTGAAACGCAATATATGCAGAACCCGAAGCCGCTGGAAGGTTTGATGTATGGAGAGTTTAAGACATACGACATAATTCCATATGCAGCATCTATGAAGCGAAAGAACTACACGGATACCGCTGATACCGGCAGTGACTATCTGTGTTCTATTTGCTATACGGAAACTCCCATCGGCAATTTCGTGACGGACATTTTATATACACAGAAACCGATGGAATATACCGAGCCGGCAACAGCCGAGATGCTGTCCCGAAACAAGACGGAGATCTGCTACGTCGAGAGCAACAATGGCGGCAGGTCTTTCGGGCGCAATGTTGAGGCGCAGTGCCGAATAATCGGTAACAACTTTACATCGTTCAACCCATTTACGCAGACCGCCAACAAAAGGGTGCGTATTTTCACGCGATCGAATGAAGTGCAAAACCTTATTTATTTTCCGACCGGATGGGAGCACAAATGGCCGGAGTTCGCCTCGCATGTCAAATCATACCGTAAGCAGCAGGAGTTCAACAGCCATGACGACGCCGAAGATGCCCTGACCGGAGTAATCGAAAAGCGGGGGTATTTCAACAATGAAGAAGATTTAGACAAAGAGGATTTAGGAATTTGGTAAAAAGTACGGATATGGGATTTATGGACAACCTACTCAATGCGATACGCAATAAATATCTGAATGCAACCGGTGCAGAACGTGATCTGCTTACGCTTATCAAGGACAAAGACATTACACAGGCTCAAACACTTATGCAGAATCGCGATACGGAGGTTTTGCAGGCGATTCAGGAATATAACCCCGAACTCCACCGTATTATGCGAAAGGCCGATAAGATGCGGAAAGGCCAGGAGCCTTATCGTACCGAGAAGTTGCCTCGTGCACGACAGAAGTACATCAATGAGGTGGAACTATTCTTTCTGCTCGGGAATCCGATACGATGGAAGAAGGTGAACAACGAAGGTTCGGACGAGGCTTTCGAAGCATATAATCAATTTTTGCAAGATACACGATTCAACGTTTCCATGCGTAAAGCAAAACGCATTGCGGGAGCAGAAACTGAATGTGCCAAGCTCTACCACATCTATCGGGACGAGAATTTCCAACCGCAGGTAAAAGTTGTGGTAATTTGCAAGTCGAAAGGATACACCCTACGTCCATTATTCGACCTATACGAGAACCTCATTGCATTCGGGTATGGGTACTACCTTAAAGAGGGGACATCAACTATCGAGCATTTCGATATTCAAACACCTGATACGATCTACCGATGCAAACGAGGATCTCTTAATTGGGAGGTTATTGCAACTCCCAATCCAACCGGAAAAATCAATGTTATCTACTACCGACAGGATAAAGCGTGGGGAGGCCTCAACCCCCGCATAGACCGCGAGGAGGATATAGACAGCAAAATATCCGACACAAATAACTATTTCGCAGACCCTATCGCCGCAGCAACGGGCGATGTCGTAGATTTTTTGAAAGGTCGAGCCGACAAGCCCGGGAAAATGATTCGGATGACCGGAGCGGATTCAAAATTCGAGTACATCAATCCACCGACCTCTTCCGAGACGCAGCAACGGGAAAAGGAAGACCTCGCGCAGTCCATCTTGTTCGACACTTTCACGCCCGAGTTTACACCCGAGAAAATGGCTGGGCTGGGAACTTTGTCGGGCGAAGCGATCAAACGCGCGATGGTACTGGGATATATCAAGCGCGAAAATAATAAAGAGATATACGACATAGCCGTAGATAGGGAGAAAAATCTTATTCTCGCTATTATGATGAATGTAACCCATATTCATTTGCGTCCTGATTTGGCTGCGCTCAAAATAGAACACGAATTTGCCGAACCGTTCAATGAAGATGTCACCGCACGTTGGGCGGCTATAGGCCGTGCTGTGCAGGATGGCGTTATGTCGCTGGAAAAGGGCGTTGAACTAATGGGAACGGCCGATGATGTTACCGCTGAAATCGAGCGAATAAAGCAAGCGAAGGCAGAGGCATCTATGAACAATATTATAGAGCCAACATTCTAATTCGAAACGATGCCCGGATTGAATTTGAAAGCCGCCCAATGGGAGCAACAGCACAAAACGCATGTCGAAGAATATCTACGACAGATAGAGGCTTTGTATGATGTGGCCTCGGATGAATTGATTCGACTGGGAATGGGATATAAATATCAACCCAATACGGGGCGATTGTTCGCCTTCTCATCAAACAAAAGCCGTAGTAAACAAGCCGATGCCTCGTTATCTTCATTCCGAAATAAGTTGTCCACTATAATTACAGCGGGGATCACTTCGGAATGGTTTTTTGCCAACGACAAGAACGATTCATGGGTAAAACAACTATTCGACAATCCGAAAAAAGGATGGATGCTTCACAATCTCGGTGCACTTGAGGCATTTCAACGTAGAACAACTTACGGGCATAATTTATCCGAAAGAGTTTGGAGTATCGCCAAGCAGTTCGAACGGCACATAGAATTATCCTTATCTATAGGTATCAGCGAAGGCCGAAGCGCTGCCGATATAAGCCGTGATGTACGCGTCTATCTGAATGAGCCGGACAAACTATTTCGACGTGTCCGAAATGCGTTCGGCAATCTTACCCTGTCGAAAGTGGCGCAGGCTTATCACCCTGGGCAAGGCGTTTACCGGTCATCTTATCAGAATGCTATGCGTATGGCTCGCACCGAAATAAACAGCGCTTATCGTGAAGCCGACAGTATCCGCTGGCAACAACTTGATTTTATTGTCGGATATGAGGTAAAAACATCAAAATCGCACGTACAGTGGCTGGCAAAGTTCTGGTATCCGCGCTTCAAAAAAGGGCGTGCGCCGCTGGAAATATGTGACGCAATGGAGGGAAAATATCCGAAATCTTTCAAATTCATCGGGTGGCACCCGAACTGCAAGTGCTATGCAGTGCCAATTATAGCCAACGAGGGCACGGATAGGGATTTTTGGGAGGAACCGCTGAATGAGGTCAAGGATGTGCCCGACAACTTCAAACGATGGGTCGAGGACAACACCGAAAGAATCGAAAAGGCGAAGAATTTGCCGTATTTCATAGGGGAAAACAAAAAACACTTCAATGATTCGCTGTTCATCAATCGCGATGCCGTATAACTCTTGGCAAAAGCGCAGTACGTAGGGAATAAGTTGCAAGGTGTTGCATAAGGAGTTGAGGCAAAGTATGAGGCATCGTGCACGCCTATAAACTACAAAAGCAAGAATAGCATCGTTCGCAAGGTGAAACAGGAAAGGCAAAATCTATTAACACCAGGTTTCATCGTCCATTTGGCGGACATTCTCTCCGTCACTGTAAGCACTGTTCCAAAATGAAACACCCTTTGTCCGGCGAAATAGTGCGTCGGTTAGGCGTGAGGTTGTTGCTATTCACCACATCCAAGAGGAGAAATGCAGTAAAAACGGAATGACCGACGGAAATAAGATGTGCCCCGCCGATCATTCCAACTAAAATAACACGATATGACAAAGGTACTGCACTGCGGCGCATTATGCAAATAATCGTATTAAAAATTCGTCAGTAATGCAGCATTTTTCTCTCGTTCCTCTCGCTCGAAGCTGGCAAGGTAGTTTTCCGTCGTCTTCAGATCTTGGTGGCCGAGGCTTTCCGATATGTAGGCGATATTCGCCCCGGCACGCTTCAACACCGTAGCGAACGAATGACGCGCCGTATAGGTCGATATGTTCCCAATTTCGAGCTGCTCCCCGATCATCCGCATCCGTTTATTGATTAACCCGGTAGCGGCTATTGTTTTAGCGTGGCTCTGCACCGCATCCTCCGACCCGTCGAGAATTGGGAAAATAAAGTTATTCGGTGCTGGAGTATTACCCCAGCGGTCGATAATAGCTTGCATCTGGGGAACTACCGCGACCCGGATTTCCTTACGGGTCTTAGTCGTGCGCTCGGTCTTTTGACGCACGAAACAGATTTCACCGTCCACAATATCACGATACCGCAATTTCACGAAATCGGCGACGTTGATCCCGTTACACAAGTAGAGGAACAGCCAATAATCCCGGTATTTGGCCGTTGCTTCGTTCCCATCCTCATAGCGGGCGATCTGCCCGATCTGCTCCAGCGTTAAAGCCAATTTACGGCCCTCACCGGCCTGTATTTCATATTTCCCTCGGCCGAACGGGTATTGCGCGGGTTTAATCGCATCGCATCGACAAGCATCGTTCAATATGGCTCGTAAATGGCGCATGTGTATTCCGATCGTTGTACGGCTCTTACCTTCTCCGAGTAGAAAGCGCTCATAACGTCTTACCCAATCCACCGTTATAGATTCAAGAGCAATACGATCCCCGGCAAACCGCTCCAATCCCTGTATAACAACATTATAAACCAGCATTGACCCGATACGATCCTGCTCTTTTAATTCCGCTATTTTAGCCGCAAATGCACGGTTAAGAGTATCAACCCCCGAACGTTTCAATCGCTTGTTGAGGCTATCGAATGAAAAAATACCGTCGCGTGCCAATTCCTCAACAACCCCACGAACAATTTGGTAACTGCTTTCTATATCTTTACGAACGGCCACAAGGGCGCGAACCTTCGTTGTAGTCAGACCTTCCCACTCATCCAAGGTAAGGTCTTTGCCCGTCGGATAATAGCGACGATCCCGGCGATAGGTTACACGAATTTTTACGGGGCACTTTCCGTTCTTTTTCGGATGACTCGTATCTATTATGGGCGCAACTGTTATTCCGTCTTTTGAATAGTTCATTTGATAGGATAATTATTATTTCAACACACAATTTCGACACAAAAATACAAAAACAAACAAAAATAGATAAAAATAAACAAAATAAAATCGCCACATTTGGAAGCTTAAAACATTGATTTTCATATAAAAATTCAAACAACACATAATTATTCAAAAATATAATTATGGGACTGAAAATCCTTGCACCGCCGTGGGCTGAATTATCCTCCGCAGTCGGATAATTTCGGGGTTCTTTAATCGGAGATTAGACTATGAATGAATCATTAAACTAAAAGAATAAGAAGAATGAAAAAGAAGAGCAAGTACGGGAGAAATCCCAAGTTGAACCCGAAGACACACTGCGTGATGGTGCGCTTCGATGATGAGGAATGGAACAAGTTTCTCACGATGTACGAGGAATCAGAGGTGTACGCTAAAGCCGTCTTTCTCAAGGCACACTTCTTCGGGCAGAAGTTCAAGGTACTGAAGGTGGACAAGACGATGGTGGACTACACGACTAAACTGTCGGACTTTCACGCCCAGTTCCGTGCCATTGGTACGAACTACAATCAGGTAGTCAAAGAGCTACGCTGCCATTTTTCGGAGAAGAAGGCGATGGCGTTGCTTTACAAACTGGAGAGTTGTACCATTGATCTTGTGAAGTTGAGCAGGGAGATTGTGGAACTTTCAAGGGAGATGTACGCTAAGTGGGAGCAATCAAAATCCGACTGATATGGCATCAGTAAAGGTCAAGTTCCGTCCATCTACCGTAAACGGTAAGGAGGGCACACTCTACTATCAGGTCATTCACAACCGTGTGGTCAGACAGATAAACACCGAGTATAAACTTTTTGTTTCGGAATGGGACAGCCATTCCGAAACGGTTGTCTTGCATCATCTATTGACAGGACAAGAGAGGAACAACTACCTGCTTTCAATCGGTTCACGCATCAAGTGGGACAAGGACAGGCTGAACAAAATCATACACAAGTTATTTCAATCCGGCACATTCGTAACGGATGATGTAGTCATGCGCTTTCATGAAAACAGGCAAGAATTGTCATTCAACGCTTACATCAGCCAACAGATAGCGAGACTGAAACGCTTGGGCAAAATACGCACCTCAGAGACTTATACAGCTGCACTCAGAAGTTTTAACGGTTTTATAAATGGCAAGGATGTCTTGTTTGACCAGCTTAATGCGGATTTGTTGGCAGAGTACGAGGCTTATTTGAAAGGAAGGGGAAATACGCCCAATACTATATCCTTCTATATGCGTATTCTAAAAGCCGTCTATAACCGTGCGGTGGAAGATGGACTGACCGAGCAACGACATCCGTTCAAGTCCGTTTACACGGGAGTGGAGAAAACAATGAAGCGAGCCTTGTCGCTCAATGACATCAGACGTATCAAAGGACTGGACTTGTCATTGAAGCCCAATCTTGATTATGCCCGTGATATGTTCCTGTTCTGTTTCTACACAAGGGGAATGTCGTTCATCGACATGGCTTATCTGAGAAAGAAGGACTTGCAGAATGGTACTCTTTCCTATCGCAGACGTAAGACAGGACAGCAGTTGTTCATCAGATGGGAAAAGTGTATGCAAGAGATTCTTGACAAATATCCAGTAAACGAAACGGAATACCTCTTGCCCATCATTACAAAACGGGACGAAGATTATCGGAAGCAATACGCCAACGAACTTCACCGTGTGAACCATCTGTTGAAGAAAATTGGAAAGCAGTTGGATTTGCCAATACCATTAACTATGTATGTCGGTCGGCACTCGTGGGCAAGTATCGCCAAGAGCCGTAATGTGCCCATTTCTGTCATAAGCGAGGGAATGGGACATGATTCTGAGAACACTACACAGATTTATCTTGCATCGCTGGATACTACAGTAGTAGATAAAGCCAATAAAAGAATACTGGATTTGCTGTGAAACCATGAATGTTTAGCGAATCCGTCCAACGCTTACCAAGAGAAGAACCTTTTTCCCTTATTTCCATAAGAAGAGACGGGCGTAAACTTGATATAAAATGCCTGTCGAAGTTGATATATTGGAAGATAGCATATTCCAGTTTTCACCAGAATTGCTGAACACCTTGCTCAAAGACCACACCACGAGCAGGGACGAAATGCAACGCAATATCTTCTGGGCTACTTCAGATTATGAACATCTTGGCAAAGAATACCAATACAATTCCCCTATCCTCCCACACCTTATAACAGGAGATAACGGACATATCATCATGCCTCGTGTCCTCAAAAGCCGTGATACCCAATCAACCCGTTCCCGTGATATGGCTGAGGTCTTCACTCCATCATGGATATGCAATGCACAGAACAACCTGATTGATGAAGCATGGTTCGGACGAAAGGATGTTTTCAATACCGAATATGCAGACGAACAGGGACATCATAAATGGAAAACAACGGAAGGCTGTATCATATTCCCGGAGGGCAAAAGTTGGAAGGATTATGTGCGTGATATCCGACTGGAAATCACTTGCGGAGAAGCCCCATATCTGATTAGCCGCTATGATACCACGACAGGAGAGACTATCCCTTTGGAACAGCGTATCGGTTTGCTTGACCGCAAACTAAGGGTGGTAAGCGAGAACACATCCACTTCGGGCGAATGGCTTGAGTGGGCACAAGAAGCCTATAAAAGTACCTACGGTTACGAGTGGCAGGGAGACAATCTACTCATTGCCCGAGAATCTATGCTTGTCTCTTTTGTGGAGTATTTTCAACAGAAATTTGGCAAATGCCCTTTACTGAAATCTATCAACTACATCGCTTACATCATTTCGTGGAACGTATGGCAGATGGACGGATTAAGAGGTGTCATTCCAAATAGTTGCGGAGAACGTAGGGAAGTTGTAGCCGACTTGTTCGGGACTACCGAAGTGGTCACCCAATGTGAAGGATGTCTGAAAGATGACATCCGCAGGCACAATGGGGTCTATTGCCAAATCAAGGATTGGCATGCTACCGACAAGGCAACAGGCAAAAAGGGAAAACGAATCCGATTTATAGACCTAATAAAATAGTGCGGTATGAAATTCACATCTTCACTAAAGTTAAAACTGATATATGTGTTCCGTATCAACGATGCTGCGCACAAGGGATGTCTGAAAGTGGGCGAAGCCACTTGTGACAATGACAATGTTTTCGGTCTTGCTCCCAACAGCAAGGCTCTCAACGAGTCTGCCAAGAAACGTATCAATCAATATACGCAAACGGCAGGTATAGCATACGACCTCTTATATACGGAACTTACGATATACAACAGCAAGTATGGTTTGTGTTCTTTCAATGACAAGGAAGTGCATAGCGTGCTGGAGCGTTCAGGTATCAAGAAAAAGATATTTGATACCGAGAACAAAGCCAACGAGTGGTTTATTACCGATCTTGAAACAGTTAAACGGGCAATAATCGCCGTAAAAGAGGGGCGTGAATCATTATCTTCTGCTGAGGTTTCACACGACAAAAGTCCTATTGTATTCCGACCGGAACAGCGTGAAGCTATTGAAAAGACTAAAAAGCAGTTCAAGAAAGGAAACCAGATGCTGTGGAACGCCAAGATGCGATTTGGTAAGACGCTGTCCGCATTACAGGAGGTAAAAGATATGGATTTCAGCCGAACCTTGATTCTCACCCACCGTCCGGTAGTTGATAGCGGTTGGTTTGAGGACTTTGGCAAGATATTCTATGATAGGCGGGATTTTGCATACGGCTCAAAGAATAACGGTGATAGTCATACTTCGCTGGAAACAAGAGCAAAACAAGGACAATGCAAATATGTTTACTTTGCTTCCATGCAAGACTTGCGTGGTTCTGAACTTGTAGGCGGCAACTTTGATAAGAACAATGAAGTGTTCGCCACCGCATGGGACTGTATCATCGTGGACGAGGCGCACGAAGGCACACAGACAGATTTGGGTAAGGCTGTAATGCAGGAACTTACGAAGGACAAGACCAAGATTCTGCGTCTTTCCGGCACTCCATTCAATTTGTTGGACGATTTCAAGGAGGATGAGATATATACTTGGGACTATGTAATGGAACAGCGTGCCAAAGCGTCTTGGGATGAGCTGCACTTTGGCGACCCGAATCCATACGCATCACTGCCAACCATGAACATTTACACCTATGACCTCGGACGATTACTCAATGAGTTCGTGGACGAAGATGTGGCATTCAACTTCCGTGAGTTCTTCCGTGTAAATGACAATGGAACTTTCGTTCATGACAAGGATGTAAGTGCTTTCTTGAATCTTATAACCAAAGAGGACCGGGAGAGTTGCTATCCGTTTGCCAATGAGGAATACCGCAATATATTCCGTCATACCCTGTGGATGCTGCCTGGAGTGAAGGAGGCACGGGCGATGAGTGCCATGTTGCAGACACATTCGGTATTCCAACATTTCAAGGTTGTGAATGTTGCAGGCAATGGAGATGAGGATGAAGAAAGCAAGGATGCACTTGTGGCGGTAGAAGAAGCCATTGGCAAAGACCCTGATGCCACACGTACCATTACCTTGTCTTGTGGCAGACTGACAACGGGTGTCAGTGTGAAGGCTTGGACAGCTGTGTTTATGCTGTCAGGCTCGTATAACACGGCTGCCTCCAGTTATATGCAGACTATCTTCCGTGTGCAGACTCCTGCCGCTATCAACGGAAAGGTTAAAGAGCAATGCTATGTCTTTGACTTCGCACCGGACAGAACATTGAAAGTGATAGCAGAAACAGCCAAGATTTCATCCAAGACAGGAAAGACCAGTGGCAACGACCGTAAGATTATGGGCGAGTTCCTGAATTTCTGCCCGATAATATCCATCGAGGGTTCCAAGATGAATCAGTTTGATGTGCCAAGGATGTTGGAACAACTCAAAAAGGTCTATGTGGAACGTGTCGTGCGCAATGGCTTTGAGGACAGAAGTCTGTATAATGATGAGTTAATGAAACTCAATGATTTGGAGTTGCAAGAGTTCGATGACCTCAAAAAGATTATCGGTCAGACAAAAGCCATGCCCAAGACGAATCAAGTGGACATCAACAATCAGGGGCTGACTGATGAGCAATACGAGGAACTTGAAAGTCTTGAAAAGAAATCCAAGAAGAAAGGTAAGGACAAACAGCCTTTGACAGAGGAGGAGAAACAACGACTGGAAGAACTGAAGAAGAAAAAGAACAATCGGGAAGCCGCTATTTCCATTCTTCGGGGTATATCCATCCGTATGCCTTTGCTGATTTATGGAGCAGAGTTGAAAGACGAGTCTCAAGAAATCACCATTGACAACTTCGCTTCGCTCATCGACCCTCAATCGTGGGAAGAATTTATGCCTAAGGGTGTTACCAAACAGAAATTCAACAACATCAAGAAATACTATGACCCGGAGATATTCTGTGCAGCCGGAAAGCGTATCCGGGCTATGGCTCGTGCTGCCGACAAACTCAGCGTGGAGGAACGCATCGAGCGCATAACGGATATTTTCAGTACATTCCGTAATCCGGATAAGGAAACGGTGCTTACTCCTTGGCGTGTGGTGAATATGCACCTTGGCGACTGTTTGGGTGGATATAACTTCTTTGAACAAGGGTATGAAACCACACTGTCCGAACCTCGTTTCATTGACAAGGGTGAAGTGACCGCCAATGTATTTGCCGAGGATTCTCGTATTCTTGAAATCAACTCAAAATCGGGATTATATCCCCTCTATATGGCATACAGCATTTACCGTACACGAGTAAAGAACTCTTTATTTTCGGTGTCAAGTATCGAAGACGAACAACAAATCTGGGACAAGGTTGTCGCAGAAAACATCTTTGTCATCTGCAAAACTCCCATGGCAAAGAGCATCACCAAACGAACCTTGATAGGCTTCCGCAAGGCTAAGGTAAACACCAGATACTTTGAGGATTTAATCAATCAAATTAAAAACAAACCTGAACACTTTATCAAGCAGGTTGATAAATTCGTTTCAGAAAGAACAGGAATAAAGAATATGAAATTCAATGCGATAGTGGGAAATCCACCGTATCAAGTTATGGATGGAGACGCACAAGCAAGTTCTGTGCCAGTTTATCAGTATTTTGTTTCTATAGCTAAAAAAGTTCAACCCAATTTTATTTCAATGATTATGCCTGCTCGTTGGTATGCAGGAGGACGAGGGCTTGATGACTTTCGTGCAGATATGCTATCAGACAAAACTATTCGCAGCTTGCACGATTATCCGAAAGCATCAGACCTTTTCAGTAATGTGGGATCAAAGGTGGATTATGCTATTTCCTAATGGACGCAAAATATGATAACATAAAAACCGCACCTACCATAATTTCTCATACAGAAACTGGCGTATATGCTTCTCAAAGAAGCCTTGCTCAGAATACCTCTGATATTTTTATCCGAGATGGTAGAAGTATTTCAATCATCACCAAAGTAACGGAACAGAGTAGTGAATACATCCAATCATTTGTATCACCATTGAGACCATTTGGCTTGCGTGGTTATTTCGTGAGCGATCCCAATTTTCATGAAACATCTGATGGGCTGACAACTCCTGTTGTCTGTATTGGTAAAGGTCTCAAAAAAGGGTATGTGGAACGTAATCTTGTTCCTTTGCACACTAACTGGATTGATAGATTCAAAGTAATCATTCCTCGAGCAAACAACATTGGCACAGAGGCTAATGATGACAATCTTAATGCGTTTGTTGGAAAGCCTAACGAAATTTGTACAGAATCTTACCTTTGCATATTCGCAGATTCCAATGTTTCGTATGATGAGTGCGTAAATATTTGCCTATATCTCAAATCTCGCTTTGCGAGGTTCATGCACTGTCAAGCGAAGTCAAGTCAAGATGCTACGGCCAAAACATTCCGTTTTGTCCCGACGCAGGACTTCTCGAAGGAAAGCGATATTGATTGGTCGCTTTCATCTGTTCAAATTGACAAACAACTGTATGTCAAATACAATCTTACAGACGAAGAAATCTCATTTATTGAATCAATGATAAAACCGATGTAAGCATAAACGAGGGCAAGTTATACTCTTGCCCTCGTTTTAACTCACTTTTCTTTTCGCACACCTTTAAACGGTGTACCATCTTGTTTGACATCCATAAAACGCCCAGTATCTTTATCCCTTTTTACCCATTGTTCAGTTTTGGGATTATAAACCTGTGAACGATTTCTTACTGCACCATTGCGATGTCCGTCTCCTGACGGTGGATTTGTTGCCATAATCTTCTTTTTAGGTCAATCTCGAATTATGCAGCCGAGAATGCACTGCTTAATATTATGAGTTATTTCCGTATATATGAACTAAGATCTTCTCCACTATAAGGATATGACTCTGTGAAGACTCTCATCTGTCCTTCAATACCATAAGGCATAATATATGGATAGAGAAGTAAATACTCCCGTTGAGGACTTGCATGTTGCGCATCTTTTGTAACAGGCATGATCATACATTTACCAGTATGTCCATCCACGACACCTAATTCCCATGGCATCCAATTACTTCTTCCAGCTTCTGGTGATTGAGCATAAATTAAAGATTTACTGCTCATTAATCTTTTCTGCAACCTTTTTGCTGTATCTTTATTTGTTTCATTCCTTTTCAAGTCAACATCAACAATGCAGTCAAGATATACTTGTAACCCCATTTTCGACAAAGTGTAATATATACCTTTTACAACATTCAAATCAGAAATATTGTATGAAAGGAATATATCAAACTGTTTATATAGAGATGCTCCTTGAAGATTATCGCTATATGTACGTTGCTCGTAAAGGGGAGTGCTATATGCTATGTTACGAAAATACGCCTCGCTAAAATACTTCATATTAGATTCTTCCTTCATTTACTAATCGCCAATAATACTTTCCCAACTCTGTCAACTGACATCCGGTACTATGAACTCCTCATTTATAGGTTTTACAAACCCTATACTCTGCAACTTTTGAAGTAATTTGAATTTTCTAACGTTGTTCGCATCTGCATAAGGGAGAATATATTCATGATTTACAGATGGGTCGTTCGTATCCTCAAAAGATGGGTCTAGAGCTAAATCGTTATTGGGATTTGTAAACAGGTTTGTTAATTCGCGAATAATTGACAATGATACCTGTGGCGTAACTGTACGTAATGGAGCAAATTCCGTAACATTAGTCTTGAATACAGGTCTTTGATCCCAAGGTCCAAAAGAGCGATCGATATATGCATATACACCGCCAATAGTAATGTTACCGCAATAATCCGATGCTCCGCCATTTAGCGCAGTACATAATAATTCTGTAAAAAGACCATGACCACCAGCTTCCATAGCAACTTCGTCTTCACGACAAGCTGTTAAGACTGAAACTCCTGTATTTAAAATGCTACCTACATCCTGAAGTTCGTATTTCCCGATATTGCCTGAGTGACAACAATCCAAAATGATAATCTTGTTGCGAACCTTGGAAGTGTTAACAATACTCATTATTGTTGACATCTGTATCCCCGTATAATATTGACCAGGGGTAGCTATATCTTGAGGCATAACAATTTCTGCACCAGTGCTATTCATATAGCCATGCCCAGAAAAATAAAAGAGAGCAGTATCATCATTTCCTGCAAAAAGTTTACGAATAGCATCCATCACTTCTCCTGAAGTCTGTACATTTGGCATCATTTTTACGCCAAAGTTAGGAGATCCGTCACCATGTCGTTCAATTGCAGCTTTAACGCTATTGATGTCCTCAATACACCCTGTCAATTCATTTCCTTCGGGATAATCATTAATCCCAATCAACAATGCCTTTTTCATGTAACAAATAGTTATAGTGATTGATAAATGGCGTAGTTACGGACAGCATTGGCAACAGATTTTGCATTCCAGCCAACGATAACATCTGCTGCATTTTTTACGATAGAGGATGTGCGTTCTGCTCCCCATGGCTGAACAGCAATGATAGGTTTGTTGTACTTCTTTGCCATTTCAATCTCTTTATTAATCCATTTGCTATAAGTGGCATAAACTCCTGCAAGAATGATAATGCAACTGCACCCCTTTACCTTTGCCTCTATTGCATCAGATAATTGTTTGTCTGTGCCATTTGTGTGAATAGGATCATTTTTAGGAACTGAATGGTTGTAAAAGACGATACCTTCCTAACGCAAGAATGATTCAATTTTGTCATAATCTGAAGAATATGCCCACGAGTGTGATATAAATATTCTATACATATCAATTAGCGCGAATTCTCTGGTCCTTCGCCAGGGTCTTAATTTCGAATTCACACAGCAAAGATATGGACTTTTTCTCTTACAAACAAACAACATGTGAAAAATTCACATTTACAATATAGATATTTGGCATTTATTGGCATATACATTTGTTTTGCTGAGAAAAAATCTCTAAATTTGCACCGATTTATTATATAATCAATGAGATAGTATATGTTACAGCAATTTATAGTTGAGAACTTTCTCTCTTTTAGGAACAGGGAAACCTTCTCTCTTCTACCTAATAAAGGCACTTTGAAAAAGGAACATAAAACGGAACCCATTAAAGGACAATGGGTATTAAAGTCTGCTGCAATGTTTGGAGCGAATGCAGGTGGAAAGAGCAATTTCGTAAAAGCGATTGAGTTAGGGAAAAGGCTTGTTCTAAGGGGCACGAGAACAGATGATTTGATAGATTTTTACCCATTTCGCTTGAGTTCCGAAAATAAAAAAAGAGATACCACTATTATTTATCACATACTATGTGGTAACAAAAAATATGAATACGGATTTAGTTACAATTCTGAACAAATAAGTTCAGAATGGCTTAAACAAATAAACAAAAACAGCGACTGTGTTATTTTTCAAAGAGAAACAAAAAAGTCTGAATTTGAAATTTCATATCTACTTAAGCTTAACCCCAAAGAAGAAGAATCACAATTCCTTTCTTTTCTAGCAAAAGCAACGCCACAAAAGCAATTATTCCTCCACGAAGTTATGAGTCGTAACATTCATGAAAATGTATCAAATATAAAAGATTTAGATGCAGTTATCGACTGGTTTGTAAATTCCCTTAAAATTATATTTCCCGACACACCATACAAACAAGGTGTATTACTTAAAGCGGCTGATGATAACGACTTAAAACGTGGTTTTGGGGCACTATTAAGATACTTCAATACGGGCGTTGATGGTGTGAAATTAATAGATGTTCAATTTGAAAAACTTGGAATTCCACACGATTTACAACGTGCAATCAAAACAGATTTATCAAAATCCAATACTGATGAAGCATTTGGAGCATTAAGATTTGACGATAACCTGTATTTAATTAACTTGATTGATGGTGAAATTAGGGCTAAGAAATTGATGACTGTGCATAAAAAAATGGATGAAGCTGACATTGAACTTTTTTCGCTTGGCGATGAGAGTGATGGTACAAAACGTTTATTCGATTATATTCCACTTATCTTGGACTTGATTCAAGGAGGAAAAGTCTTTATTGTTGATGAAATGGAACGTAGCTTACATCCATCACTTATTAAGCAAATAATTTTATTGTTTTATAAGCATTCAAAAGATGTTTCTAGTCAACTGATTTTTACCACTCATGAAAGCTCTTTAATGGATCAAAAGATATTCAGGAGAGATGAAATATGGTTGATGAAAAAAGACAATAACGGTATCAGTTCATTTGGACGAATGGATAATTTATATAATGTGCGTTTTGATAAAATGCTTCAAAACAGTTACCTCAATGGCGAATACGGCGCAACCCCCATATTCGAGACAGAAGAAGAGATAAATAAATTATTTTCATCTTTAAAATAATTTTCTGATGGTAAGTTTTATTTCTAAATTTTTGTTCACTGCCACGTTATCAACAAAAACGGAATTTTAATCATGAAAGCGAAACTGAAAATAATAAAAGATTGGGAGTTTGGCGGAATTGAATTGTCTGGCACTTCTTTCAAATATAGTCCACTTGGCGGCAAAGGGATGATAGCTCGTAGCGAAGAGGAAATAGTATTCTCTGTTTATCATTCACAGCAAAAGTCGAAAGGAGTGCTATGGATAAAAGGAGATATTTCCCGATTTATCCCCAGTCCAAAGCCCCAAGAAGTGCAAGACATTTGGCAAGACCCCGTACTTTTATCTTGCAACAACGGAATATTATTTCTTTGTGGAGCCAGCAAAACTCTTTGGTGGTTATCTGAAATAAATGGCGATTGGACTTCTATTTCTATGGATAACTGGTGTGCCGGAGGCATACCTATGCCAATAGCTGTTACCGGAGAGCATGGTGTATTTCCTATTGTATGTAGAGTAGATAGGGTTTTGGAAGCAACGAACAGTTTCACAACTTTGACTGTCAATTTTGCAACAAAGACTGCCCGTTGGTCTGACATTGGTTCTTGTGTGTATAGCAAAGCTGGAACTCGGCAAGCACATCTTGATTCGGTGACAAAAGCGAATGGAGATTTCTCCAAAGCAGTTTTCAATTATAACTATCCTCTGATAGGTTCTATGCAAGAACAGACTGGACATTTATATGCTTTTTTGGAAAGTAGCACAACTAATCCAGTAGGTTTGGCTGGAATGGGATATTATTGGTATATAGAGTTGGAGTTTAACGGTTTGTTTAAAAATAAATTGTGGGGTAAAGACAATTTAAGCCGTTTGCCCGGAAAACATGGGATGCGAGGTAAATTCTCTGGGGATAGAACTTGGCTAATTTTATCTTCCATTTTCAAAACAGATGAGTGGAAAGGCAAGCAAAAACTATTGCGCCTTTCTGATTGTACTTTGGTTGACCTCGTTATGCCTCGTGGATATAGTGCTTTCCGAGTGTTAGATGTTTGGAATAACCGGGCATTTATCTGTAATGAAGATACCAAACTGGCTCTTTGTGAAATAATATGGGAGTAAGTAATTATAAATGTTGATAACAAGCCAAGTTAGCTGCTGAACGCAGCTCCTTGTCAAGCCAGTAACAGCACCAACATTCTTGTCACTGGGATTAATAGGTGTTATTAAGGATAGCACGAATTATTTTCAACTATGGGATGATATGCTAGAAAATAAGATATTTCCTACTAGTTTTGAATGGTGGGGCATCAATATTAGTTTCGGATTTATGTTGATATGCCTTATCGGTATTAAAATTTTTCTTTATAGAAAATCCAACAAACACAAGGAAGGAAAAACCATTCAAGTGAAATCTTATTCAAATTTATCTCTGAACAGTGCGGAGCAAATAATTTCATCTATAATCCCTTGGTTAACAATATTTGCCGACAAACTTGATTTTATGGTATTATTTGTTTGCATAATACTTCAATGCTGCTTTATCGCGATTGCAAGTTACAATAACAATAACTACAATTTACTTTGTTCAATATGGGGGTATCGTTATTATGAAGTATATACAGAAGAAAATACCTACATACTAATTTCTGGAAAATGTATCAGAAATAAGAATGAGATTAAAAAGTTTATTGAAGTGACAGATTATATGGGTTTAATAATTAACGAGAAATAACATGAGCCAATTTTATGCATTGATGTCCGATAATACAGTAAAACACATTTCTCTTAAAGAAGAGATAGTAACAGAGATTAAAAATATATTTATAAATGGAGGTGCTATATTTAAACCAGAAGGTATAGAAGAAGATGTTTTCGATGGCAATATCATTAGCCGGAACGGGGAGAATATAACATATGTACATTATGACTTACCTGAAGATTTTGCTCGCATACCATATAATCAGGCTGATATGTCTGAATACAATATAAATGAAGATATGCCTAAAAGTATCTTTTATTACGATGACGGAAAATTCTATTTTCAGGTCTTTAATAAGAGAAACATGTTACAACGAAAAATGGTCTTGCAGTTTGAATGTGGAAATATATTTGCAAAAATGAATAACTCTGCTTTTATTGTTGAAGATAAGATTCATGCACTATATGAGGAGGGGAAACTGTATTTTCAAAGTTATACAGTCGCAAATCAAATATTCTCACTAATAGATTTTGTTACCGAGGCTACAAATGCTGAAATTGAATCCTTTGGAGAAATAGATGGAATTAATGTAAATACTGAAAGTATAAAGCATATTGCAAATATAAAGACGCGTCGGCTTATAAAGTTGTTATCGAATACAGACAATATTTCAGCTTTTATGAGAAAAGCACCTCGAACAAAAACTAGCCTATTAAACAAATACGGAGTTAATGCACAAATAAATGAAAATAAAGAATTGGTTTTACCGACAAATAATGTTGCAGATTTGAACCGTGTTTTAGAGTTTCTCAATGAGGATATATTTAGGGGTGTAATTACCGACAGGCTTTATCGTTCAAATTCAAAGAAAAAAGATAATCACTAATTATGATGAACAAAGAAAACCAAATAATACTCTATCAGGACGATAACGAGATAACTCGTGTGTCTGTGCGCTTTGCTGATGAAGACTTGTGGCTGACTCAGGGACAATTAGTTGAGATATACCAAACAAGCAAATCGAATGTAAGTGAGCATATCAAGCATATATTTGAAGATGGAGAACTAGCAAAGGAGGCAACTGTTCGGAAATTCCGAACAGTTCAAATAGAAGGTTCTCGTAAGGTTGAACGAGAAGTAGAGCACTACAACCTTGACATGATTATTGCCTTGGGCTATCGTGTTCAGTCGCAAGTGGCTACTCGTTTCCGCCGTTGGGCAACACAACGACTTCATGAGTATATCCAGAAAGGGTTTGCTATGGATGATGAACGCTTAAAGCAAGGGGGTAACCGCTATTTCCGTGAGTTGCTGCAACGCATTAGGGATATTCGTAGTAGCGAGCGCAATTTTTATCAGCAAGTCACCGATATTTATGCTACGGCTACGGATTATGATCCACGCGATGAGATGACAAAGATGTTCTTTGCCACCGTACAAAACAAACTGCATTATGCAGTTCATGAGAATACTGCTGCCGAAGTGATATACAATCGCGTGGACAATGAAAAGCCGTTTGTAGGCATGACGAACTTCAAGGGGAACTATGTAACTAAAGATGACGTAAAGATCGCTAAGAACTATCTGACTGCGATTGAACTCCAACGTCTGAATCTGCTTGTTTCCGGTTTCTTGGACTTTGCCGAGTTCCAAGCATTGGAAATGAATCCTATGACAATGAAAGATTGGATAGAGGCACTGGATAGCCAAATCATAGCACACAAGCGTAAGGTTTTGATTGGCAAGGGAAATATTTCGCATAAACAAGCGATTGAGAAGGCAGAAAAGGAGTTTGCCATTTATCGCAAACGCGAAATGGAACTGCTTGAAAGCGATTTTGATAAAGAAATCAAAAGATTAAAGAACAAGAATGACAATAGTTCAAACTAATTCACTACCTTTGCCCTTGGAAACCTTCACGCAACCTTGCGCAGAACAACGCAAGTCACTGGTGGAGCAAACGGAGGAGATTACGGTTGAGTTGCTTTTAGAAAGTAATGATATTCAGCTATTTGGAAATAAATTACGATTCCTGGTGGCACCACAGAATGAGAGAGAGTTGCAGCAATGCAACTCTTTTTTTATAACATTGTGTATTTGCTGCAAAACGGTCGGCAGGAATAGCACCCCGGACTATGCCGCCGGACAGACGATTCGCCCCCGCAAGCGTTTCCCGGCCTTCCGCTCCGGTTCCCGGAAAAAATACGAAGGGAAGACCGGAATCGGATTAAATGATTATTTTTGCATCGGAACAAATCGCCGCAAGCATGAAAAAACGCTGGATCGTCTTCACCGTATTACTTATCGTCGCCCTGACCGCATTCCTCTACATCCGCTTCTTCTTCGTCTTCGGCGAGGGCGTCAAAAGCGGAGAGTTGAACTATGTCGTCTATAAAGGGCTCGTCTTCAAAACCTACGAAGGCAAGCTGATCCAATCCGGCATACGGTCCAAAACGGCCGGTACGATCCAATCCTACGAATTCGAATTTTCCGTCGAAAACGAAGCGCTCGCCCGCAAGCTGATGCTGCTGGGCGGCAAAAACATCGAACTCCACTACAAGGAGTATTTCGGAGCGCTTCCCTGGCGGGGATTCTCGAAATTCGTGGTCGATAGTATCGTCACAAAACCGATCGGCTCCCTGCCGATCGACTCCGAAACGGAACGATAACAAACTACTCCGAAGTCGCAGCAAACGACTCCGGCCATTTTTCCCGAAATATTTTTTCGGTCCGACTACCCGAATCCGCAGACAGTACCCATGTTGCATCGTTTCCGACACTCCATCGCTTCGTTCTCGCTTCCGACGCGGCTCAACAACCCATTCCACTACACCCCGCATCCGCTGTGCGAATTAGCGGCCCGGGAGCTGCGAGCCTACTTGTGCGAACGGAAAGAGTGGACCGAAGAACTCTCTGCGGGTAAAATGTTCGGGGTGCTGGTCGTGAAGGATCCAGCCGGAACTGTGGGCTTTCTGGCCGCATTTTCAGGTAATCTGGCCGGCAGCAACAGCCACGAATACTTTGTCCCGCCCATCTACGACATGTTGCGGCCCGGTGATTTCTTCCGCACCGAAGAGGCCTCCATTTCGGACCTGAACCGGCAAATCGAAACCCTCGAAACGGCCGGCCGCTACAGGGAACTTCTCCGAACCATAGAAGAAACGGAAACAGAAGTCGCCCGGGAAATCGCAGCCGCAAAAGCCCGGATGCGAATCGCAAAAACCGCCCGAGAAGCCCGACGCAGGGAGCACCCGGACGAAAATACGCAGACGGCTTTAGTCCGGGAAAGCCAATACGAAAAAGCGGAGCTGCACCGGTTGAAACAGAGTTGGAAAAATCGGCTCGCATCGCTTCACGCACAACGAACCTCCATCGTGGAACGAATCGAATCCCTGCGCTGCGAGCGCAAGGCCCGTTCTGCGGCTCTTCAGGCGAAACTATTTCGCAAGTTCCGTCTGCTCAATGCCCTCGGAGAAATTCGCGATCTGGCGGAAATATTCGCCCCGACTCCGCAGAGGACACCCCCGGCCGGTGCAGGGGAGTGTGCGGCCCCCAAACTGCTGCAATACGCTTTCGAACATCGGCTCACTCCGCTGGCGATCGCCGAATTCTGGTGGGGAGCCTCGCCGAAAGGCGAAATCCGCCGTCACGGACACTACTATCCCGCCTGCCGAGGCAAATGCGGCCCGATTCTCGCCCACATGCTTCGGGGACTCGACGTCGAGCCCGAACCCGATCGCGCCTGCCCTCAGGCCGCCCCGGAACTTCTGTACGAAGATCGCTGGATAGCCGCCGTCTTCAAACCTGCCGGGATGCTCTCCGTCCCCGGAAAATCGGAAGCTCCGTCGGTCCTCGACTGGGCTCGGGAGCGTTATCCCGCAGCTACGGGACCGCTCGTAGTCCACCGCCTCGATATGGACACCTCGGGTGTGCTGCTGCTCGCCCTGACCAAAGAAGCGCACCAGGAGCTCCAGGCCCAATTCAAACACCGGACCGTCCGAAAACGCTACATCGCCCTGCTGGAGGGGCGGATAACCCCGCCGAAAGGACGTATCGAACTCCCCCTGCGACCGGACCTCCACGACCGTCCCCGACAGGCGGTCGATCCCCTGCACGGAAAACCGGCGATCACGGAGTACGAAGTGTTGGAATTCCGGAACGGCCGCACCCGCATCGCCTTCTACCCGCTGACCGGCCGCACGCACCAGTTGCGCGTCCATGCGGCCCATCCATCGGGACTCAATGCTCCGATCGCGGGCGACCGACTGTACGGAACAGCCGGCCGGCGATTGTTTCTGCATGCCGAACGGATCGAATTCCGCCATCCGGCGACCGGCGATCGGATAGCGATCGAAAAACCGGCGGATTTCTAATGTCGCAAGAAAAAGCGGACGCATCACGCAGTCCGCTTTTCCCTCCATTTAACTTTTATTTTATTACCCCGACCGGAACTATTTCATCCGGTTAATCATCTGTTACTTGTAATTCCTGACAGAAGCCACGTGCGGAGCGATTCTCATCGTCCCGGTACGCACGCCCTGCGATTCGGGTGCCACGAATTCGGAAACGGGGGACGCTCCCGCCTTGGTGAAGGTGTGGCTCTGACGCAACAGTACACCCGGATTCTCGTCCGCAGCGACACCTACGGCCAGAATCGTATGCTCCGTATCCCATTTGCACAGGTAGAGCTTGCCGGTAGGACACCACGTACCGCCGACCAACAACGTTTCGATAACCTCGTCGTCGGAAATCGCACTGGTCGGATCGTTCGGATCCTCCGCGATCATCGTTCCGTACCACTCCTTCGCATTCTCGGCTGCAAAAGTCACCATGACATAGGCCTGACCCTGACAATCCGCATACTTCTCGTTATCGAGCGCATAGAGATCGTCGCCGTTGAAGTATTTGTCGATGGTCGCCGTTACCGTCGCATTGCTCACGGCTTTAGGCAGCGTTTCGATGGGATCGGAAACGTACACCTCCGCCTGCGGCTTGCCGAATTCGTCGATGCTGGCTACCCATACATAATATTTCGTTCCCGGTTCGAGCACCTTCGTATAGCTGTAACCCGACTGGCCGCACACCCGGTTATTATCGAGATTGTCGATATCCTGTCCCACGTACTCCGTCACATAAGCCTTCATATCGGCCTTGTACCGCTCGTAATCGGCCTCGGAGATCAAATCGAACATGTAGGGAACCGTATCGTCCGAAGGCTTGATCGATATGTTCATTCCGCGCGAAGTAAGGTCGGAATGGGTCACCGTGAACTGGCACGCCGCCGGATCGATATTGGGTTTGCTCGTGCGGAACGGGAATTTCTGAATCGGAGTGGTCGGAGCACTGGCCGCCCAACCGAAGATCAGCACCCAATATTCGGTATCGGGCAGATAAACTCCTTCGTTCTTGTATTCATATACGCCCGGAGCAGCCATGAAATCGAGCATGAAGCTGTCCTCCGCTATGATTGTCTGGAGCAAAGCATCGTCGTCGAGTCCTTGGTAGCGGAACGCCGGACGGATGGCCGAATAATACGGAAACTCGAGATCGGACGGAGTAATCGTAAAGTCCGCTCCGTTATAATAGCAGGTAAACTCCACCTTAAAAGTAGCTCCCGCAGCCAGTTCCTTGGTCTTGAAAGTCGTTTTCTCGATCGCGGTATTCACTTCGCCCGCTGCATCGAGCCCCGCAGCAAAAGCCAGGTAATCGGTATTCGGATCCAGCCCCTCGAATGCATAGTTCGATTCGCCTTGAGATCCCAACTTTTTGAGAGCCTCTTCGACCGAGCCGTAATTCTTGACCGCTTCTGCCATCATATTCTTCATATATACGGCCAAATCGCCCGAGTGGTGCTGATCGAGGATCTGCTTGGAAAGAACGTCGTAATAGTAAACCGCATCGTTGTCCGAAGGCACCACTTTCATATTCACTCCGGTCGGAGTCGGCTCACCGAGCGTAATTTCAAATGTAGTTCCTGCCAGGGGGGGGGTAGCCGTCCCTTTCTGATCGACCTTCAATACCACCTGGGCCGTACCGGCCGTCACCGTCACCACTGCCTGGGGCTTCGGTTCCGAAGCCGTATTCTCCTCGGCCGTCACCGTGAAATGAGTGCCGTCCGACTTTTCGACTTTACACCATGTCTGATTCGATTCCACCTGCCATGTAGCCTGGTCGGTCTTAACCTCGATCGTCCTGGTACCGCCGACAGCTTCGAAAACCAGGTCGGTCGAAGGATCGATCTGCAACAATGCAGTCGCATTGTCGTCATCGCTACAACTTGTCGTAAACCCCAACAGACAGCATAATATCCCAAAATAAATTTTTTTCATATTTTAGTGCCTAAAATTTAACTATATAAGAGAAATATATTATAAAGTAATTTTTCCTTTCTAAAACAAGATTAAAAAATTATTCTGTAAAAGACAAATTTTGTTCCCGTTTTGAAATTACAATAACGACAAAAAGAACAAAAAATATCCGATTTAATCTGTTTTCGGTCAAAACCTTTCTTCGATCAACCTGTCTGCCGATTCCCATACCTATTTTATAATTGAATCCCAATCGATTCGACAGAAAAGTACGGAACATCCTCCACCGTGAATGCAATTTAGTACCTTTGTGGCGTAAAATTCGAATCAATATATTTTAATCATAGAATCCGCTCCGATTTTTCCACGGCCGGAGAGGTATAAAACGAAATCGCAATGCTGCCTCTCATCACACTACGACTGCAAAACCAGTTATTGGTTCAGCCGCCTTTCGACGCTCCGCAACAGGTCGTGGAGTGGATGGGAGCCGTACAAGCCCAGGACTACCGCATGGCCAAATGGGCCGTCGGCTGCCGCACCGCATCGACCGATGCCACACAGATCGAAGCCGCCCTGAACAGGGGCGACATCCTGCGCACGCACCTGTTGCGTCCGACGTGGCATTTCGTTTCTTCGAAAGACCTGCGCTGGATGCTCTCGCTCACTGCCGACCGCATCCGTGCCGCCAACGACTCCTACGCCCGGGGCACAGACGCCGCTCTCGACTCCAAATCGATTCACCGCTACATGAACCTGCTGCAAAAGACGCTGGAAGGGAACAAACACCGGACGAAAGAGGAAATCGGAGAAGCGCTGAATCAGCGGGGCATTCCGCTCTCGCAATATGCGCTGCGGCATCTGCTGATGCGGGCCGAAACGGACGGCATCGTCTGCAGCGGCGCCGACAAGAAGGGCACCGCGACCTACGCCCTTCTCGACGAACGGGCTCCGCACGGCGAAGAACCTTCCCGTGAAGAGGCGTTGGCCCGGCTGGCCCGAATCTATTTCCGCAGCCACTCCCCCGCCACGCTCGCCGATTTCACCTGGTGGTCGGGACTCACCGCGACCGAAGCCCGCCGCGCCGTGGCGAGCATCGCCGAAGAACTCACGACCGAACATTTCGGCGACAGGGAATTTTTCGTATTCCGCAATGCTGCGGCAGCCGCTCCGTGCGACACGACGCATCTGCTGCCCGCCTACGACCAATACCTGATCGGCTACAAGGACCGTTCGGGCGTCCTTGCAAAAGAGCACACCTCCAAAGCCTTCAACTCCCACGGAATTTTCCAACCGGTTATCCTTTGCGACGGACAGATCGTCGGCAATTGGAAACGAACCGCAGGACGAGGGAACGTCACCATACAAACGACCTTATGGGTAAATGCCGTCCCCAAAGCACTGGATGCCGCCATCGCACGGTACCGTTCGTTCATCGGCGGAACAAAGTCGGAAAACAGTCCGGAGGCTTTGTGAAATAATGATTACTTTTGCAGGGGACATCACGCAAGATTCCTCCGAAAACAATGAAAGAAAACTGGAAACCGGGAACGCTGATCTACCCGCTACCGGCCGTACTGGTCAGTTGCGGCGCCACCCCCGACGAATATAACCTGCTGACCGTCGCCTGGACGGGTACGGTCTGCACCAATCCCCCGATGTGCTACATCTCGGTCCGCCCGGAGCGGCACTCCTACGACATCATCCGCCGCACGGGTGAATTCGTCATCAACCTCACCACCGAAGAGCTGGCACGCGCTACGGACTGGTGCGGCGTACGTTCTGGCCGCGACCACGACAAATTTCGGGAAACGGGACTTACTCCGGTTCCGGCGACCGTCGTCAAGGCTCCCGTCGTAGCCGAAGCTCCCCTGTCGATCGAATGCCGCGTACGACAGATCCTACCGTTAGGATCGCACGACCTGTTTCTGGCCGAAGTGGTGAATATCCAGGCCGACAGCCGCTACATCGACTCCGAAACGGGTAAACTGGAGTTGCAGAAAGCCCGCCCCATCGTCTATTCGCACGGCGAATACTTCGCACTGGGCCGTATGCTGGGCTACTTCGGCTGGTCGGTCCGCCGCAAAAAGAGAATCAAACGGGAGCGACAACCCGACAAAATGAAAAAATAGCCCCTGCGGACGGAAAATTTCCGTCCGCTTCCTATTTCGGTACAGCCGGAAACGCCTATCTTTTTTCCGACAAGGCTGCGGCCCACTCCGGCTCGCGGAATCCGACCAAAATCTTGTCGGAAGCGATCAGCAAAGGCCGTTTCACCAACATACCGTCGGTCGAAAGCACGCGGATCAGCTCTTCGCGTGAAGCCGTGCGGACCTTTTCTTTCAGGTTGAGCGCCTTGTAACGCAGACCGCTGGTATTGAAAAATCTATTGACCGCAAGACCGCTGCGATCGATCCACTCTTCGAGCTCCGCTTCGGAGGGATTCTGCTGCACGATATCGCGCACTTCGACTTCGATCCCGCGCTCCTGCAACCATTTAAGGGCTTTCTGACAAGTGCTGCAACGGGGATAGCAAATAAACAAGGGTTTCATTTTCATCGTATTTCGAAATACAAATATAGTGAAAACCGAGGGCTGAATCAAATTTGCACGAACCGACGCTCGAAGCATGCGCCGAGGACGCTCGTGAACTCTGCCATGCAAGGATGAGAAAACTGAAAATTAAGTTTGGCCTACCGCTTGTCTTCCATTATCTTTGCAGAAGATAGGATACGCCTCGGAAAACTGAGAGTAAGCTCCCGTTTTCTTCTCGACTTTCACTATCTTTGCAAAAGATCGGAAGCGGTTCGACAATCTTCGCGTGCAAGTCCCGCACGATTGCTCTCACCTTTCCCTGTCTTGGAAAAACGGAACCGAAGAATTTATGCTGCAACAAACCATCCGGAGTTGGATCGACCAACTGCTCGTTTACATCGGAATCTCTGCGGACAGCGCCCGCGGCATCGACCAATGGGTCATCCTGGCCATCATCGTCGCCATCGGCGTAGGGCTGGACTTCCTGATCCGCCTGCTGTTGTTGCAGGTCGTGCGACGCGTCGTCAAGCAGACCAAAGTCACGTGGGACGACATCATCTTCGACGACAAAGTCCTGCGGCGGCTGTGCCACATCGTCACCCCGATCCTGGTGGTGGTGATGCTGCCCATCGCCTTTCCCGATCAAAACGGCCTCGTCGTCCTGATCACGCGGCTGGTACAGATAGCGATCGTCATCGCCGTCCTGCGCTTCGTCAATTCCCTGCTGGAAGCCATATTTCAACTGATGGGCCGCCGGGAGGAGTGGAAAGGCAAGCCGCTGAAGGGCTTGATGCAGACCGGACAGGTCATCGCCTTCCTGGTCGCCGTCATCCTCGTCTTCTCGATTCTTCTCGACCGCTCTCCGGCGATGTTCCTCACCGGTCTGGGCGCTTCGGCCGCGATCTTCATGCTGGTCTTCCGCGACAGCATCCTGGGTTTCGTATCGGGCATCCAACTGTCGGCCAACAACATGCTCAAAGTCGGCGACTGGATCAGCATGCCCAAGTACGGCGCCGACGGCACGGTGGAGGAGGTCACGCTCAACACGGTCAAAGTCCGCAACTGGGACAACACGATCGTCACCCTCCCGCCCTACCTGCTGGTGAGCGACTCGTTCCAAAACTGGGAAGGAATGCGTTCCTCGGGAGGGCGCCGCGTCAAGCGCTCGATCAATATCGACATGACCAGCATCCGTTTCTGCACACCCGAAATGCTGGAGCGATACAAGCGCATCGACCTGCTGAAAGATTACATCGCCCGGACCCAGCAGCGGGTCGAGGAGTATAACCGGCAACACGACATCCCCTCCGGTGAAGACAAAATCAACGGACTGCACCAAACCAACATCGGAGTCTTCCGAAACTACCTGAACCTCTATCTCAGGCAGAACGAACGGGTCAATCAAAACATGATGGTACTCGTCCGGCAACTGCAGCCCACCGAACAAGGCCTCCCGATGGAGCTTTACTTCTTCACCGACACGGTGGACTGGGTCCCGTACGAAGGCATTCAGGCCGACGTATTCGATCACGTGCTGGCCGTCATCCCCGAATTCGACCTGCGCGTTTTCCAAAACCCTTCGGGCAACGACCTGCGGACGCTGACCGGAAAAACCGATACCAACCATTAAGACGCTATGAAAAAACTGCTGCTCGCCCTCTTCCTCGTTTTCACCCTGCCCCTGTCGGCAGAGGAACAGCCTGCCGTACCGACAGCCGACGAACAGGCCGCCGCTCTGATCAACGCCCAGGAGTGGTTCCGGCTCGAAGCATGCTACCCGGAGATCCGCGACGAACTGTCGCCCTTCGTCCGGCTGCTCTGCGAAGCCTCTCTGGGCAGTCATTTCAACCGGCTGCCGGAGAGCTGCAATGCCATCGGAACGCTGCTCAACGACTACCAACAGGAACTCTTCGCCGATCCCGAAGGCTCGATGCTCGGCTGGCTCCTCTCCATGCTTATCGGCAACCTGCAGGAGCTGGGCGCCTACGAACAGGCGGCCGACCTGCTCACCCAGTTCGCTGCCGGACAGAGCGAGGAAGAGAGGGCTTCGACCCTGGCGACCCAACGGTGGTTCCAAACCATGGCCCGACATCCGCGCACGTCGCTCACGAAACCCGACGGCGAAATCCGGCTGCCGCTGACCGTCGGAAGCGAAACGGTCAAAAGCCCGCTGGACGGCACGGACAAAAAGGTCCATAACTTCTATACCGACATAACGATCGGCGGCCGCACCGAGCGCTTCATCTTCGACACGGGTTGCAGCGGCGCCAGCTTCGTTTCGGCGGAATTCGCCAAGCGCCACGACCTCGAAATCATCTGCGATTCGATTTCCGTGAGCGGTATCGGCGGCAACGGATTCGTGAAATTCGCCACGACCGACTCCATGCAGATCGGACCGGTCACGATCCGCCACCCCTACTTCATGGTCTTCGACAACGACGAGGCTTCGGACCAAATCGGCCATATCGAAGCCGTCCTCGGCACCGACTTCATGCGTCTGGCCGGCCAGATCGAGCTTCGCCCCAAAGAGGGTTTCTTTCTCCTGCCCGCCACTCCGGAACCGACACCTGCAAGCGGGCGAAACCTGATGCACGACACCTCCTCGGGACAATATATTCTCAACACGCTCGTCGCCGGAAAAGACACCGTCCCGATGGTCTTCGACACGGGCAACTCCCGCACGGGACTTTCGCCGAACTACTACACCCTGCACCGCGAAGAGATCGACCGCAGCGGGAAAAAGCGGGAAACGGCCGCAGGAGGTTTCGGCGGAATTTTGCGAGGTACGGGTTACGACCTGAAGAATATAACCTTCACGATCGGCGACGGCTCCCGCACCCTGAAAAAGGTGACTGTCACAGCCGACTTCGGCCCCGCATCCGAACAACCCTATTTCGGTTCGCTCGGAATGGACCTTTTCGAAAAGTTCGACCGCATCGTCTTCGACTTCGGCCGGATGTTCGTTACGGCGGAATAAATCCGGCGGTTTCCGTCCCGCACCCTGCACGACCGAACTGCCCGTCCCTTCCTAAAAATTTTTCGCAAGACGATGAACGCAACGACAACCGTCCTTCAGACAGACAGTCTGCTCTTCCGCCCGACACTTCCCGACGATCTGGAGCGTATCTGCACGATCATCCGCCAGGCCCAGGCGCAGATGCGCCTGCGGGGAAGTCGCCAATGGCAGAACGGCTACCCGGCGGCGGCACATATAACGGACGACATCGACCGCGGATACGGCCACGTACTATGTACTCACACAGGACTCGTCGTCGCTTACGGGGCTGTCGTCTTCGACGGCGAACCGGCCTATGCCGAAATCGACGGCACGTGGCTCGACCAAGCCCCATACGTCGTCCTGCACCGTCTGGCCGTCGCACAGGAGGTCAAAGGACAGGGCATAGCGACCGAATTCATGCGCCGCACCATGACATTGGCCCGGGAGCGCGGCACAGGCAGCTTCCGGATAGACACCAACTTCGACAACCGTTGCATGCTCCGCCTGCTGGCCAAATTCGGCTTCGTCCGCTGCGGAGAAATACATTACGCCGGAGATCCTCGCATCGCATTCCAGAAAATCCTCTGACCGGCACATCCTGCCCCGCAAAACGTCGAACCGGTCGTTTTCTCCCACAAATATCCGGCTGCTTCCAGACACCCGAAAATGCCGACGGACGGTCCATCCGACCGTATTTATTCGTACCTTTGCCTCCGCTTTAGGTACTTCGCCCGGCAAAATGCCGATAAATTTACCTTGCACGCGGCTTTTTCCGCACCTTTGCAAGAGGATTCTTTTACGATGAAAGCAGGTCTGCGACAAATTCCGATACAGGGTGCAGCACCCCGTCTGGCCGGCAACAGGGAGTGGGACGGCCTTCCCATGCCGACCCGATTCTGGGCCATCCTCGCCGTAGCTTTCGGCGTATCGCTCTCGGTCATAGACGGAGCCATCGCCAACGTCGCTCTGCCGACCATGGCCCGTATGCTGGGCATCTCGTCGGCCAATTCGATCTGGATCGTCAATGCCTATCAGTTAGCCATCGTGGTTTCCCTGCTCTCGTTTTCAGCATTGGGCGACGTGATCGGCTACCGTAAAATCTACATCGGGGGACTGGGTATCTTCATCGTCGCCTCACTGGGCTGCACGTTGTCCGACTCTCTCGCCACGCTGGTCACGGCCCGCGTCTGCCAGGGATTCGGGGCGGCAGCCATCACGAGCGTCAATACCACGCTGATCCGCCTGATATACCCCCGCCGGCACCTGGGACGCGGAATGGGCGTGAATGCTACGGTCGTAGCCGTCTCCTCGGTGGCCGGCCCCACATTGGCTTCGGGCATTCTCTCCATCGCCACCTGGCCCTGGCTTTTCGCTATCAACATCCCGATCGGACTCATCGCGTGTTTGTTGAGCTACCGATTCCTGCCTAAAAATCCGGTACGCATCCGGGGCCGCCACTTCGACTGGCGGGACGGGTTGATGAACGCCCTCACCTTCGGATTGCTGATCGCTTCGATCGAAGGTTACTCGCACGGCCTCAAACCCAGCTATATCGGAATAAGCGTCATTCTGCTGGTCGTCATCGGCACACTGTTCGTGCGCAGCCAGCTCCACAAACCCTATCCGATCCTCCCCTTCGACCTGCTGCGCATCCCGATCTTCTCGGTTTCGGTCATCACCTCGATCTGCTCGTTCATCGCCCAGATGCTCGCTATGGTCGCGCTTCCCTTCTACCTGCAAAAGACATTCGGATATACAGAAGTACATACGGGCCTGATCCTCACTGCCTGGCCCGCTATCATTATGGTCGTGGCTCCGATCGCCGGCTTGCTGGTCGAACGGATCCACGCAGGAGCCATGGGCGGCGTAGGACTGCTTATCATGGCGGCGGGCGTGGTTCTGCTGGCTTTTCTGCCCGAGCAACCCCACGTCGCCGACATCGTCTGGCGACTCCTGCTCTGCGGCCTCGGATTCGGCCTGTTCCAATCTCCCAACAACAGCATCCTGATCGCCTCCGCACCGCCCGAGCGAAGCGGAAGCGCCAGCGGTATGCTGGCAACAGCCCGGCTCACGGGACAGACGACCGGAGCGGCTCTGGTAGCCCTGCTGTTCCATATCGACCCGGAAAACGGCTGCCATATCGCCCTGTTGCTTGCCGGAGGGTTTGCCCTGGCCGGTTCCGTCGTCAGCTTCTCACGGCTATCGCTCTCCCTGCCGCAGGGCCTTACCCGAAGCAAGGGAAAAGCCTGAATCCCGCCTCCGACACACTGTTTTGCGGATCCTCCCCTCCCTTTTCCCTATACCCAAAAGAGAGAAAAGACAACGCCACCGGCATCGCTCGTGCCCGGCAACAAAATCCGGAAGTGTACTACGAACGAACACATAAATATCACTGCTTTCCCGAACACCCCGGGACACGCACCACATTGACAAAAATATCCCGACCGATAAAGCCCACTTATCACCAAGAAAAAACAGGCATATTGCATTATTCCGGATTATTTGCATCAGACTGCAAGGTCCGAAAATCCTCCTGCGACAGTATATCCGGAATCCCGAATCCATTTCCAAACCGCGTCAGAAAAGAGAAGCTGAACCTCTCAACGAAAAAGGAGAATCCATACCAACCCATTCATTCAATATGATCGCAAAATAAAAAGGATCGACCCGTAACGGGTCGATCCTTCACATATCTTGTCAGATCAAAGATATCTATTACAAATATCCCTGGTTCTGGCTACCGAAATTCGGGTTCTGCGTCATCTCGCTATTCGGAATCGGCCATACGAACTTCGGGCTACCAGCAGTCTGTTTCATAGTCTGCAAATAAGACACCTGGTCAACCAAAGGAGCAAGTTTGGCATTGATATCACGTTTGAAACCTTGTCCCCAGCGCTTCAGGTCGAAAAGACGCGTACCCTCGGCAAGCATCTCGCGGCCGCGCTCTTCCTGAATAGCATTGAAAAGTCCAGATATCTTCGTGCCGTCAAGCAACGTAACATCATCCTTCACATCATCCGCCGTAAGGGCTGTCAGACCACGGGCCGTACGCAACTGGTTCAGCGGATCCAAACCTTTAGCAGGGTCCAAACGATACTGCGCCTCGGCATCGACCAGATACATTTGGGAGATACGGAACATCTTAGGTCTGTTGCGATAAACCAACGTAGTCGTATTGGTCTGGAAATTCTTGTTACCGCGGAACTTACCAATAAGAACTCCGACCCCCTTATTTCCACTGATCGTAACATTGGCATTCTTAACAAGGAAAATATCCGTACGGAAATCGGCATCTTTGAACAACTTGACAATATGCTGCTCCGGAATATAGGTAGGAGCATAGAAGTATACCCCCGAATTCGGCTCCCAGCTACTGTTCAGATAGCTACCGAACGAGTTCACAGTCGTCATGGTCGTACGAAGTACCTCCAGTTGCAGAATATTCTCGGTAGAAGTATCCTCGCGCCACATTCTTTCGAGACCTTCAGCCGTTGTCACCAAAGGATAAGTTCCATAAAGAGACTGGGCATACTGGCTGGCCTCCGTGTACTGGTGGAGATGCAGTGCCAGCTCGGCGCGGAATGCGGTAATGGCATCTTTGGTCAGGTAAATCTGATCCGTCGGAGTACCCTGAGCAGTCACGGTTTTTTCAGCTTCTACGAGGTCTGCCTCTACGTTCTCATACAACTTTGCCAACGTACCGCGAGCCAGTTTCGCTTCCGGCTCCCACTCTTTCGGATAGGGAAGACCCAACTGATCAGCGGCCTTGTCCGGATCATAGTCCTCACAGAAAAGCAGCGCGGCACGGTGCATTACATAGGCGCGGAAGAAATACATCTCGCCTTTGTAAACATCCACTTTCTTTTGCTCGTCGGGAGTAAGATATTCATAAGCTGCATCCATATGACGGATCGCATAGTTGATATGCATCATCGTCGTATAATAACTGGACCAGAACGACGTTACATCCTGATCAGTGGGATACAAACGCCAGTTGAAAGAATAGATACCCTGATTACCGCTACCGATGCAAACATTCAGAACATCCACATAAAGGTCCGGTGTCGAGTAGAAACCACCGGAAAGGAGCGCTTTCAGGTCCACATAAACGTAACCTCTCACACCCTCGCAATATTCCATGGTGTACGCATCCTCGGGCCGGATCGCCGTTTCGGGGTCCATATCCAAGTCGCACGACGTCACAGAAAAGAGGGTAACGAATGCCAAAATCGAATTTATTATCTTTTTCATAGTCTAAGCCTTGTATTTATTTTTTTATAATGAACACTGAAAATTAGAACTTAAACTCAAGGCCGAAAGTGAACTCGCGCGTATTCGGATAAGTATCGACATCGACACCCTTCTCTGCAGCCTCAGGATCCAGGCCGTTATAGCCCGTCACAGTCCAGAGGTTACGGCCACCGACCCAAACCTTAAGGCCCTTGATGAACTTCGTCTTCTCCATAATATGGCTCGGGAGCGTATAAGCCAACTGGATATACTTCAGACGCAGGAACGAAGCCTTCTCAAGCATACGGCTGTCAAAATTGATCGCCTGGTCCAGACGGGGATATCTCGCCTGGTCGCCTTCCTGCTGCCAATAGTCCCATGCCAGGTCGCACTGGTTGAACTGGGAAGAGAGTCCCATATCGGCATTAGCAACGAAATACATCGTATTGTTGAGCGCGTAGTTGCCGTGAACCCAAGAGAAGTCTGCCGTCAGGCTGAGTCCCTTCCATGCGGCTGTCACACCGAAACCGCCGGTATAAGGCGCATAAAGCGAAGTACCCAGATTCACCAAAGCAGCCTGGTTGAAATTGGAAGTAATGCCGCCGTCTGCCGTAGTCCAGGTATCCAGACCGGTTTCAGGATCGACACCGCGCCACTCCTGCATTGTCCAAGTCGGGAACGGATCACCTACGCTGTAAGCCTGCAGACCGTTGCCCATATAAACGAATTCAAGACCCGGTTCCCAAAGATCGGTCAGCTGGTTCTTGTTGTAGTTGAAAGTCGCGTGGAAATTCACGAACCAGTCTTTCGAAGCGTAAATATCGTAGTTCAACGAAAGGTCGATACCGGAGTTGCGCATACCGCCGACGTTACCGGCACGACCGCTGTAACCACCTGACGGAGCCAACGGAATGGACATCAGCATATCGTTGGTTTGACGGCGATAGTATTCAATCGAAAGAGAGAGTTTTTTCCACAACTCAATATTGGCACCCACGGTCAGTGTATTCTGGCTTTCCCACATCAGGTCGGGGTTACCGATACCGGATACCATCCAAGTCGTGTAACCGCCGTAAGCCGAACCCGCAGCCATATATTGACGGTGGTTGTAGTCACCGATACCGGAGTTACCCTGTGTACCGTAAGACACTTTCAGACTCAAATCACTGATAGTCTGATTGTCGCGCAGGAACGTCTCATTCTTGATATTCCACATACCGCCGACAGCCCAGAAAAGCGCATTGCGGTTGTTCTCACCGAAACGCGAGCTTGCGTCGTTACGCAACAAACCGCTGATGAAATAACGCTCTGCGAAGTTATATTCAAGACGGCCAAATACAGAATTCGAAGCTGACTGTGCGATGCTGTAGGTCGGCAGACCGCCGGAAACTTCCGTACCCATCGCGATATTCAGGAAGCGCGAAGAGGTGATACCGATCGAAGCTACAGAGAAGCTGTTGTTATTCCGATAAAGAGTCTCCTCACCGAGCAGCGCCGTAAAGTTATGAACCTCATTCCAAGTATGCTTGTACTCGGCGGTATTGGTCCAAGTCCATTCATAGAAACGCTGGAACAGTTCACTGGCACTACCAGTACCGAACTTACCCGAAGGAGTAGGAGTTTCAGGGCTGGACGCACCGTGTGAACGCCAGTCAAAAGCATCCACAGCAAGAGAGGAGCGGATCGTCAGCCCCTTCACCGGAGTCAGTTCAATGAAAGCCATACCATTCATCGTAATACGATTCTGCCAGCGAGGCATATAGTCTGCAGTCATCAACGGGTTGATGGCTTGGGTAGCATCAAAGAAATTGAGCATCTGACCGTTATCGTCATAGAGAGGCTGGTAAGGAGGCGTAATCAACGATGCCATCACCGGGTTCGATACATACAGACTGCCCATCGATTCATTCGTATCAGCAACCGAACTGTGCTGATAACCCAAACCGAGGTTCAAGCCCAAACGCAGCCAGTTGTTAGCCCTGGTATCGATATTCGTACGGAAGTTGTAACGATCCAACTCCGAACCGGGCAGAATACCGGTCTTATTGGCATAGTTACCCGAGAAATAGTAAGAGGTCTTCGCCGAGCCGCCCGAAACCGACAGATCGACCTGATACATCGGCGCATTTCTCTCAAGAATCTCGTTCCACCACTTGTAGTCATTCATAGGATTATAGTTCTCATCCATGAACTTAGCCAGACCGAAATTACGGATAAAATATTGACGGCCGGACGCAATCTTATCAGGAGTCGTCAAGGCATCGCCCGACAAACGAACGGCAACAGCCGCACCGATATAATCCAACATCTCGTTCGCACTCATCATATTCAATTCAGGCGCTACGGCACTCGACATGGAGTATTGTCCCGTAAGCGTCACATCGACACTCTCCTGGTTGCGACGACCGGTTTTGGTCTGCACATAGATAACACCGTTGGCAGCACGCGAACCGTAGATCGAAGTCGCCGAAGCGTCCTTGAGGACGTTCACCGAAGCGATATCATTCTGGTTGATCGTCTGCAGCGTCGAAGCCTGAATCGGCGCACCGTCCAACAGAATCAGCGGCGACGTATCGGCACCCATAGAACCCAGACCATGAATACGGATCGAAGAAGTCGAAGTCAACTCACCGTTACCGGTCATAATCTGAAGACCGGCTACCTGACCCTGCAAAGCGTCCACGACGTTGGTGCTGGGACGGTTTTCGATCTTCTCGGACTTCACCTGATCTACAGAACCAATCACCGAACCGATCTTCTTACCCGTACCATAACCGATCACCACGACATCCTCGATGCCCGTAGCCTCTTCCCCGAGAGTCACGTCGATATGCGTCTTACCGGCTACGCTCACCTTCTGGGTTTCGTAACCGATAAAAGAGATCGAGAGCGTCGCATTGGCGGGAACCGTCAATGTAAACTGCCCGTCTCCTCCGGTCGTCGTACCGGCAGACGTACCCTCTGCCACAACCGTAGCACCGATGATAGGTTCTCCCTTCTCATCGGTAACCGTACCCGTCACCTGCTTGTTTTGCGCAAGAGCCAACGAACAGAAACTCAGTACAGTAATTAACGATAGTACAATTTTCTTAATCATAAGCGTTAATTTAAAAATTGAGTTTGAAATAAAAGTTCCGAGCAAATATAGAAATTAATTGCTTCATAAGCAAATAACCGTATTCAAAATAATCAAAAAAAGCACGTATATTCGGATTTATCTCCTTTCAAATCCCATATTGACCAATTTAAGATCTGACCGGCGCGGAAAAGCCATTTGCCCGACAAAGCAGCGGAAAAATACCGGTTTTACACCCCGCTCTTATTCGACACCTTATAATACATAAAATTCGGCAGCAATGGATCGAAACGATTTTTTTCGTATCTTCGCGCCGAATCAAAACCTAAACAATTTATGGCTTTTACAGAAATATTACCCGGAATACACTACGTCGGCGTCAATGACCGCACCACGACCCGTTTCGAATCGCTGTGGTCGCTTCCTTACGGCGTTTCCTACAACTCATACCTGGTCATCGACGAAAAAGTCGCTCTGATCGACACGGTCGAAGTATCGTTCGGCGAACAGTTCATCGACAATATCCGCGCGATCCTGAAAGACCGGCCGATCGATTACCTGGTGGTCGATCACATGGAGCCGGACCACTCCTCTTCGATCAAAACCCTGCGCCTGCTCTACCCCGAGATGCAGATCGTGGGCAATGCCAAAACCCTTCAGATGCTCGACGGATATTACGGCATCCATACCCTCACCCGGGAAGTCAAAGAGGGCGAAAGCATTTCGCTCGGCCAAAAAAACCTCTCGTTCTATATGGCGCCGATGGTTCACTGGCCCGAAGTGATGGTCACCTATTGCCCCGAACACAAGGTACTCTTCTCGGCGGATGCGTTCGGCACGTTCGGTGCCCTGAACGGCGGTATCCTGGACAGCCAGCTTTCGCTGGACCATTTCTGGGACGAGATGCGCCGCTACTACGCCTGCATCGTGGGCAAATACGGCGCCCCCGTACAGAAAGCCCTCCAAAAACTGAGCGGCCTTCCCATCGAAACGATCTGCTCGACGCACGGCCCCGTATGGCAGCAGGAAATCGGGCGCGTAATAGGTATCTACGATCAGTTGAGTCGCTACGAAGGCGAACCGGGTGTGGTGATCGCCTATGGTTCGATGTATGGCAATACGGCCCAGATGGCCGAGAAAATCGCTCGGGAGCTGACCGTACAGGGTGTAAAAAACATCATCGTTTACAACCTTTCGTATGCCGACATTTCGAATGTCATCCGCGACATTTTCAAATACGACACGCTGATCGTGGGTTCTCCGACCTACAACGGCGAACTCTTCCCCGAAGTCGGGTCCCTGCTGCAAAAAATCAGCGAACGTTGCATTCCCTGCCGGAAATTCGCCTATTTCGGCTCCTATACCTGGGCTGGAGCAGCGGTACGCCTGCTGGGAGAATTCGCCCAGAAAATGAAATGGGAGGCCATCTGCCAGCCGACAGAAATGAAACAGGGATACGACGATCAGGGGGCACAATGCTGCACGGCACTTGCCAAAGCCATTGCCGAAAAAATCCGGTAGAAAATCCCGATTCGTCCGCAATAAACAGGGACGGTGCCGTCATTGGCACCGTCCCTGTTTAGTTTCTATCTCTTTCTGAGTCTTGCGACCGCGGCACAAGCCCCTATTTCATCACCTTTACGACCGCCTTTTTGATCCGTCCCCGACCGATCATCGGAGCATGGGCGTCCTCGGGACCGAAAACGACGAACTGTCCGGGCCTGATCCCGACGAAAAGCTGCGGCCGGTCTGCAAAAAACCGAATGTCTTCTTCCGCATCGAAAGGCCCCCGGGGGACACGGCACTCCCGACGCTCCCGCCAACCCATCGTTTCGACTTCGCCGGCAATCAATACCTGTACGTCGATATATTTATCGTGCACCTCCAGCGAAGCCTCCTCTTCCCGTTTGAGCTCCCCTTCTGTCACTTTCATAAAAATTTCAGCTCCTTCGATCTCGTACCGCCCCGGCTCAAGAGTATTCAAATCGGCCGCAGCGAGGTATTCCAACGCCCGCTTCAACCGGGAATCGGCCCCGCAATAAAAAGCCCAGTTTCTCAATGAATCCAAAATCATAACAACAACTATCTTTTGACCGGCCTCAACCGGACCACGACCGGATAGTGATCCGACAAATCCACATCGTACAAAACCTGGTAATCGAGACACTCCAAATCTTCGGAATAGAGGACGTAATCGATCCGCAAAACATCCATGAATCCGCGAAAGGTATAGGAATACCCCTTACCGCTCGCCCGGAAAGCATCGTCGAGGTCTTGTGCCATCACCCGATAGGTATAGGACATAGGCGTATCGTTAAAGTCACCGCAAACGATCTTACAGCCCGGAGTCGCAGCGATCGCCCGAGCGATCGTGTCCGCCTGTGCCGCCCGCAACATGCTGTTGTCGCGGAACCTGCGGAAGATATTCTTGATTTTCGCTCCGCCAGCGGTATCCGTAAGAAACTGATGCTCCGAAAGATACTTATCGTCATGCACGGTAATTGCGGTCGAATGCAAGTGGTTGTTAAAGATCCGAATCGTATCGTCCCCCACCAGCAGATCCACCCATACCGACTGCCCGTCCTGCTTCATAGGACCCAATATCGAATGAGATTTTCCGAGGATCCGGTATTTGGTATAAAGCGCCAGCGGAAATACAGGATCCCGTCTGTTCCCCTCCATAACCACCGTACGATCGTAATCGGATAACAGCGAATCCAACTCTTCGGCCTTGCTCGAGGTACGGTTGAACTCCTGTAAGCAGACAATATCGGGATTCACACGGCGGATCACCTCCGTCACCCCGTCGAAACTCCACTGTCCCCGGTCGTTATAAAAACTGCGAACATTGAAAGTCAGCAGGGTGATCGCCCCCCGGCCGAAGCTCGTCTCTTCACCGTAATGACGGCGCAACTCCGGCTTCAGGAAGAGCGGCACCTTGAAAAGGCCCGCCAGCAACAGTACGACAAGCGGAAGGGCAATGCGCCACCGCCACCGAATGATCCAGTACAACGTCACCAGCAGGGTGATTACATAAACCGCCGGAGCGACCAACCCCAGCACCGGAAAAATCCAGGTTCGCCCCGGGTGCACGAACGGTGCCAGCAGCGTTACGATCATGGCCGCACCCGTCGCGACCGAAAGGATCAGCATCACCCCGTTGAACACGCTGCCCGGCAAACTTTTCCGACGTTTCCGGGAAGCACCGTGTCTGTAATCGTCGTAATACTCCCTGCTCATCGATCAATAGCGGATCACCCCTTTGTGTTTCCAATAATAGAGCAGCAGGAATCCCCACAACATACCGCCGACATGGGCGAAGTGGGCGACACCGTCCATCCGGCCCGAAATGCCGAAGAAAAGTTCGATCACGCCATACACGACCACGAACCACTTGGCTTTCATCGGAATCGGCGGAATGAGCAGCATGATGACCGCATTGGGGTGCATTACGCCGAAAGCAAGCAGCAGACCGAACACGGCACCCGAAGCTCCGACCGTCGGCACCATCAGGGCCATCATACCGACATTGCCATAGCGGTATTCCAGCCAGCCGACCAACAGTTGCAACACCCCGGCACCGACGCCGCACACCATGTAGTAGGTCAGAAAGCGCTTCGACCCCAACTCGTATTCGAGCGTACGACCGAACATCCACAAGGCGAACATATTGAAAAACAAGTGGGAAAATCCACCGTGCAGAAACATATAAGTCACCAACTGGTAGGAATGGAACAACGGACTCTCGACGTTGAAAAGCGCCAGCGCCCCGACGATTCTGTTCCCGACAGGCAGCAGCTCGGTCGCAAGAAGCATCAACGCATTGATGATAATCAGGTTCAGCACTACGGGAGGCGTCGAAGAAAAATAGCGGCTATTATTCATAGACAAAGTAAGATTTAGATGCAAATGTAACGATTATATCCCTTCCGGCAACCTCTCAACCAAGTTTATTGCGGATTTCTTCCAGTGTGATTTTGGCCATGACCGCCTTGCCCGAAGGCGTGAAGCTGACATTCCCGCCTTCGCAGAGCTGCCCCAGCAGAGATTCGGCCTCCTCCGTCGAAATCGTACGGGACATGCTGCGGGCTCCGCTGCAAGCCATGACAGCGGCGATCTTCTCGCGCCGCAATGCCTGAACGTCCACAGGCACGGCGAACTCCTGCAGCAATTCGTAAATCAACCGGTCGATCGTATCGTGCGGAATGTCGGCCGGAACGCCCTTTACCTCGACGGCTCCGCCGCCGCAAAACTCCAGGTCGAAACCCAACGCCGCGAAATCGACCGCATTCTCCTCGAGCAACGCATATTCGTTTTCCGAAAACGCGAGACGCTCCGGGAAAAGGAGCTGCTGGCTGACCGACGATCCGTTGGTCAGGAGCAGCAGGTAATTGTCGTACAACACCCGTTCCCGCGCCCGGCGCAGGTCCACGACCACCCACTTGCCGCCGTACAGCGCCGAGGCATACCCGTTGCCGAGCACCGTCACACCGCTGAAACAAGCCGCAGGATCGTCCATCAGCCGTTGTTGCACCGGTTCCCCGGCAGAAGGAATGAACTCCATTTCGGTCGGAGCGAACCCGGCAGAAGGGATCATCTCGTCGTATCGATCCTCCGCCCCCACACCCTTTCCGGCAGGCATCTCCCCGTCGTAAGGAGCGTCGAAGCCCGAAAAATCCACGTCGGGCATCCGTTCCGACACATCGGAAGCGTAATCCGCACGAAAAGGGTTGTAACTCTCGTTCGACATCGCCTTGGGTTCACGGTAAACGGCCCCTTTGGTCAGCACCGGAATCTCGACGCTGTCCGTCTGATCGAAATCCATGAGCGGCACCGCTCCCGTCTTGGCGAGAGTTTCCCGCACGGCAGCGTTGATGATCTGCCACACGGCCTCTTCGTCAGCGAACTTGACTTCGGTCTTCTGGGGATGGACATTGACGTCGATCCGCGAAGGGTCGATCGTCAGGTAGAGAAAATAGGAGGGCGAACAGGCATCGGGAATCAGCTTCTCGTAAGCCTTCAGGATCGCCTTGAAAAAATAGGGGGAGCGGAAATAACGCCCGTTCACGAAAAGATACTGTTCCGAACTATTGCTCTTCTTGGCGGCAGCGGGACGGCCCACGAAGCCCGTCACCCGCACGATCGACGTGTCGGCATCGACTTCCAGCAGGTTCTGTTTGATATGACGCCCCACCACATCGACGATCCGCGAAGCCAGCGAAGCAGCGGGCAACCGATAGAGCGGCTGATCGTTCATCAGCAATTCGAACCCCACCTGCGGATTGCAGAGCGCGACCCGCTGAAACTCGGACTTGATCTGCCCCGTGGAAGTCGTACTCTTTTCGAGGAACTTACGGCGGGCAGGCACGTTGTAGAACAGATTGCGCACATAAAACTGCGACCCCACAGGACAAGCCGCGAGGGTCTGCGAAACGAACTCACCGCCATTGACCGTCGTGAGCGTACCCACTTCATCCTCCGCCTGGCGCGTACGCAGCTCCACCTGCGACACGGCGGCGATCGACGCGAGCGCCTCGCCCCGGAAGCCGAACGTCTTGAGCGCATAAATATCGTCCAGCGAAGAGATCTTGCTGGTAGCATGCCGGTCGAAAGCCATGCGGGCGTCGATGGGCGACATGCCGCAACCGTCGTCCACGATCTGAATCAGCTCCTTGCCGCCGTCTCGGAAATTGACCTTCACGCTGCGGGCTCCGGCATCGATCGCGTTCTCCATCATCTCCTTCACCACCGACGACGGACGGTTCACCACCTCACCGGCGGCAATCTGGTTCGCAACGACCTCGGGCAGTAATTTGATACGATCAGCCATTACTCCTCATAATCGTTAGGGACGACCGTAATCGGAGTGTAGGGATTGAACTCCTCGGTCTGCGGGGTTTTGGGTTTCTGCATGTCGGAAATGAACGCGACCACACGCGGATAGCCGAACACCAAGAACAAAAGCACCAGCACGACCAGTACGACCATCATCCACATACGGCCGGAGCCTCGCGACATCTCTTCGCGGCGGCGGGCTGCCCGGGCCTGGCTTTGCGTACGGATATACTGTCCCGGCTTATACTCTTTGCCCGCATCCTCGGCCCGTTCGCCGCGCAGCTCGGCACGACGCCGGTCGCGCTCCTCTTTCTCGGGATCGTAGTAGCGCGGCAGGTAGTTGAATTTATTGGCGTGTTTCTTAAACGGCGTAAAACCGGACATAAAATTCTGTTTTTTAAGGTGAAGACAGCAGCGGCCCGGGCGAGGCTCCGAACAGACGAATTGCATCGGCCCGCTTCATCGTCATCCGCAAAAAATACGGGGCCCGCAACACGTCGTGTTACGCCCGATCGGAATGCAGCCGTCCAAACCGGTTATTTCTTCGGTAAAGATACGAAAAACTCCCGGAATAACCAGCCATGTCACTCCGGGAGCTCTCACTTTTCGACCGGAAATTACCGGAAGAAACTCTTCATCCTGTCGAAAATGTTGTGTCCTTTGGACGCCTCGGCCCGCTGGAAGGAAGGCTGTGCGGCCAGTTGCTCCACCAACCGCTTCTCCTCGGCATTGAGCTTGGCGGGGACCGTAACATCCACCACGACCAGTATATCGCCGCGTCCGTAACCGTTCACGTCGGGCAAGCCCTTGCCGGCCAGCCGCAGCACCTTGCCCGCAGGCGTACCCGGTGCGATCTTGATCCGCGCCCGGCCATCGACCGTCGGAACCTCGACCGAACCGCCGAGCAAAGCCGTCGGAACCGTAATATTCAGATTATGGATCAGGTCGTTTCCGTCGCGCAGCAATTCCGGATTCCGCTCCTCCTCGATCACCACCTGCAAATCACCGTTCACACCGCCGTGACGAGCCGCATTTCCCTTGCCCGACACCGTCAATACCATTCCATCGCCCACACCGGCCGGAATCCGAATCTCCACCACCTCGGAGCCTTTGATCGTCCCTTCGCCCTTGCACTCGTCGCAGGGATTGGTAATCACCTTGCCCGTACCGCCGCACGTGGGACACACGCTCTGGGTCTGCATCCGACCGAAAAAGGTATTTTCGACACGATTCACATACCCCGCTCCGTTGCAGGTCGAACAAGTCGAATAGGAGTTGGCGTCCTTGGCTCCCGTACCTCCGCATTTAGGACAGGCGATCTGCTTGTTGATCTTGAGCTTCTTGACCGTTCCGGCAGCGATCTCCGCCAGGGAGAGCTTCACCCGCACACGGATATCCGTACCACGGCTTACGCGACGGCCGCCGCTCGAAGAGGTCCGATAACTTCCGCCGCTGAAATGACCCCCGAAAATATCGCCGAACTGCGAGAAGATGTCCTCCATCGAGAACCCGCCGCCGAATCCGCCGAACCCGCCGCCGGCTCCGGCCGCACCGCTCATTCCGGCATGGCCGAACTGATCGTATCTGGCTCGCTTTTCGGGATTGGAGAGCACATCGTACGCCTCGGCCGCCTCCTTGAACTTCTCCTCGGCCTCCTTATCCCCCGGATTCTTGTCCGGGTGATACTTGATAGCCGCCTTTCGGTAAGCTTTCTTTATCTCATCCGCGTTGGCGTTCTTCGCCACGCCAAGCACTTCGTAGTAATCTCTCTTTTCTGCCATAGTATTCGAATGCCGGACTTCGATTCCGGCTCAATATTCTTTTTCAATAGTCGTATTTTCACACTCTACGCTCGGCACAATAGTGCGCGACGGAGCAACTCCGCGCCCGTTAAACGAAAACGCCCGTTACTCTCCGACGACCACTTTCGCAAAACGCAACACCTTGTCGCCCATCTTGTAACCGGGCTGTACCACATCGACGATCTTGCCCTTCTTCTCCTTCCCGGCATCGAAACGGGCAACCGCCTCGTGGTGATCGGTATCCAACTCCAGTCCGAGCGCCTCGATCTCCTTCACATTCTGTTTCTTGAGCGTTTCCCTGAACTTCTGTGCGATCAATTTCACACCCTCACGAAGCGCCTCCAGGTCATTGCTCTTCTCGATCGCTTCCAGCGCCCGCTGCAAATCGTCCATCAGAGGCAGAAAATTCTTCACGCACTCGGCGCTTCCGCTCTGCACCAGCTCCATCTTCTCCCGCAGCGTGCGCTTGCGGAAATTGTCGAACTCGGCCTGCAAACGCAGGTACTTGTCCTGCCACTCCGCAATCTCCGCCTCCCAGTCGCGCGAAGGCAACTCCTCCGAAGCCGCTTTCGGTGTATTCCTATCCCCTGCCATTGTGTCAGCATCGGCAGAGCTTTCATCTGTCACATTGGCACACGGCTCCCCGTCGCAGGAGGGATACCCATCGCCCGCCGCGAAGCCTTCGTCGCCGCCAACCGCTTCATTATAAACCTTTTCCTTGTCCATATCTGATGTATTATTTGATTTTCCACTCCTCTATTGTCCAAAATATATACCAACCGGCAGAAGCATCAGCCCAAAATGAAAATTGCAGGCCGTTTATCCATTTCCGGCAGCAGGGCCGAGCGCCACTCACGAACCGTCAGCGTGCGGATATACTCCTGCGGCGAGGTAATATCGACGGCCAGCGTAAGCCGCGTATCGGGGGCGCATACCTCGAGCAACTGCCCGAGCAGCTTCGCATTCCGGTAAGGAGCCTCGATAAAAACCTGCGACTGCCTCTCGCCGGTCGCACGCCGTTCCAGCGTCCGGATCGCCCGGGCCCGTTCGGGCGGTTTGACCGGCAGATAGCCGTTGAAGGCGAACGACTGTCCGTTCAACCCCGACGCCATCACTGCCAGGATGATCGACGAAGGACCGATCAAAGGCACCACGCGGATTCCGAGCCGGTGACACCGGGCCACCGCCAGGGCCCCGGGATCGGCCACTCCCGGCACACCCGCCTCGGAGATCACTCCGGCAGAACGCCCCGCAAGAATCGGACGCACCATCTCGTCCACAGCCCGGGCATCGGTCGTATGCTCGTTCAGCTCCCGGAACTCCAGGCTGTCGATCGGACGGCCGAAGCCCGCCTTCGACAGAAAACGCCGCGCCGAGCGGACATTCTCCACGATGAAATAATCCAGCGAGTCGATCACGGCCCGGTTCGCCGCCGGCAGCACGTCCCACACGGGCGTATCCTCGGCGATCGGACACGGAATCAGGTAAAGCGTACCCGGCTGTCCCGGTTTTCGTTCCTGCGACATATCTTCATTCCATTTATCGAAAACCCCGCCTCTGCCACCGCCCCGGCATCCGGCTCCGTCGGGATTCTCTTTTTTACTCTTTGCTGTAAATCCGTTTCACACGGCCCGACACGGAGGTCATCACCTCGTAAGGGATCGTATCGAGTACGCGGGCCATATCTTCGGGCGTATTGCCCGGCACCGCGGAGAAGATCACCACCTCGTCCCCCTCCTCCACGCCGGGAATGTCGGTCACGTCGATCATACAACTGTCCATGCAGACGCGGCCCACGATCGGCGCGGGCCGCCCCGCGACCAGCATCGACCACCGGCCGCACCCCAGATGACGGTCCAGTCCGTCGGCATACCCCATCGGCACGGTGGCCGTCACGCTGTCACGCGTCAGCTTCCCCGCCCGGCCGTAACCGACGGCTTCGCCCGCCGACAGGTGCTTGAGCTGCACGATACGGCTTTTGAGCGTCGAAACGGGTTTCAGCTCGTCGTTATGCTCGAAGCCGAAACCGTAAAGTCCCAACCCCAGACGGCACATGTCGAACTGCGCCTCGGGGAAACGCTCGATCGCCGCCGAATTGGCCGTATGGCGAAGCACCGGATAGGGAAGCGCCGCAGCCAGACGGCCGCTCATACGGTCGAAACGGGCGATCTGCTCCCGCGTATAACGATCCTCCTGGGGCATATCGGAACAGTTCAGGTGCGAAAAGATCGTAGCGACCTTCACCGACGGAGTTTCGCCCAGCGTTTCGGTCAGCATATCCAACTCCCCTTCCATAAAACCCAACCGGTGCATGCCCGTATCGAGCTTGATATGGATCGGGTAACTCTCCTCTCCGACCCGTTCGACGGCTTTCGAAAAAAACGCCAGCGAACGGAAATTGTATATTTCGGGCTCCAGCCGGTGAGCGACCATCAGATCGAAACTGCCCTCGTCGGCATTCAGAACGACGATCGGCATTCTAATTCCCCGCTCGCGGAGCAGCACCCCTTCGTCGGCGAAAGCTACGGCCAGGTAATTGACCCCCTGATGCTGGAGCATCTGGGCCACCTCGAAATCCCCGGCGCCGTAGCTGGCCGCCTTGACCATCGCCACGAGCCGCACCCCGGGACGGAGCCGCGCACGGAAATAATTCAGGTTGTGGATCATGGCATCGAGATCGACCTCCAATACCGTCGTATGGCTCTTGCGTTCGAGCGCATGACTCACCCGCTCGAAGTGGCTGTCACGGCTGCCCTTGATGAGCACCACGCGCCCGGCCACATCGTCGCGGCGCAGGTTGCGCAGCAGCTCGTCGGTCGTGCGGTAAAAGGCGCTGTCGCAGGCGAAATTCGCCCCGGCATTTCGAATACGGTCTCCCACGCCGATCAGACGGCTCACTCCGGCGGCGGCCACCAGACGGGCCACTTCGCCGTAAAGCACTCCGTCCTCGACGCCGCTCTGCTCGATATCCGAAAGAATAAGTGTCATGGGACGGCCGGCGGCCATATTATGCAGGTAGTCGAGCGCAATGGAGAGGGAGTTGATGTCCGAATTGTAAGCGTCGTCGATCAGCAGCGAACCGTTGATTCCCTCCTTCAACTCGAGGCGCATCGCCACGGGCCGAATCCGGCCGAAATCGGGGTCGGGAAAGCCCATCACCCGACAGAACGCCCCGACCAACTGGGCATCGACACGCCCGGCCCCGCTCTCCAGAACCCCTGCGGGCAACTGCTCCGGCAGCGGATATTCCGCAGCGTCCTGCAACTGCCGGCCGCCGTATAACGTGCGGATCATCCGTTCGAGCAGGGAGGAGCCACCATGATAAATAATGGTTCGCGCTCCCTTCGCCAACACCAACTTTTCGGCACTCTTCTCCTCGAGCGAGGTGAAATTTTCCTGGTGCGCCTCGCCGATCGAAGTGAAAATCACCGTATCGGGGCGGATCATCCGCTCCAGACGCACCATCTCCCCGGGACAGGAGATCCCCGCTTCGATCAACGCCAACTCCTCGTCCCCTTCGATCATCAGCAGCGAGAGCGCCACGCCCAACTGCGAATTATAACTTTTCGGCGACCGGAAATATTTGACGCCGGCAGGAATCTGCTGGGCGATCCATTCCTTGACCACGGTCTTCCCGTTCGAACCCGTGATACCGACCACGCGCCCCTTGAACCGAGTCCGGTGATGGGCCGCAAGCTGTTGGAGGGCAGCGATGGCGCTCGGAACCACCACGCAGCCGCAACCGGCCGGAAGTTGCGTCTTCCGCTCCGCAAGAAATGCCTTCACATCCCGGCGAACCATCTCGCCAATAAAGGCGTGGGAGTCGTGATTGGTACCTTTCATGGCCACGAACAGCGGCTCCTCGCCGAACGAACAGTTGCGGCTGTCGGTAAGCACCCGTGCCACCGGCAAATCCTCCCCGATGAGTTCGCCCCCGCAAATGCGGGCGATTTCCGATAACATGTATTTCATGTCGTATCTTTCCTTTACATAACTGCCGTCAATCCATACGCAGAGTCACCACCGTAATCCCCGCTCCGCCCCGGTCGGCGTGTTCGTCCGCAGCCCGTTCGACCTCCGGCACCGTGCGCAGATAACGGCGGATCTCCTCCTTGAGCGCCCCCGTCCCCTTGCCGTGCAGGATCGTGACCGTACCGACGCCAACCATGATCGCGTCGTCGATAAAATCCCGCACCTCCTCCAATGCTTCGGCGGCACGCAGGCCCCGCACATCGATATGATCCTTGAAATTGAGCTTGCGGGCCGACACATCGACCGATACCACCGTGCGCGGCTGCACGGGCCTGGTCGCCTGCTTGAATTCGGCGCCCGAGATCACGACGAGCGAACTTCTATCCACCGTCGTAAGAATCTGTCCGAATGCCACCTGCGCCTTCCGGCCCTTGATCGAAAGCACCACGCCGGGAATGTCCTGCCCGGCGATCTTCACCTTCGAGCCGACCTCCGCCTCGCGGGGTTTCTCCGGCACGGCAGGCTGTGCGACCTCCGGAGTCTCGCCGGCCTGCTGTCTGCGCTCGGCACGACGCTGGCGGCGGCGTTCGAGTTTCTCCATTTCGCGGGCCACCCGTTCGTCGTGCGCCGCATCCGCTGCATCCGTCCTCTCCACCCTGTCCCGAAAATCGTTCAACTCCTTACGGGCCAACTGGGTAAGCTCCTTCTCGGCCTGCGCTTCGCGGATCGTCCGAATCGTATTCTCAATCTGACGGTTGGCGTCGGCGATCATCCGCTGCGCCTCCTCCTTGGCCTTTTTCAAGATTTCCGAGCGCTCCTGCCGGATGCGCGAAAGCTGGTCGGCATAGGTCTGTTCCAGCTCCTCGACCTTGCGGTCGGCGATCCGGATGCGGTCGCGCTTCTGCTCCCAGTAATGTTTGTCACGGGCGATTTCACGCAACTGTTTCTCGAGGTTGATATGATCGCTGCCGGCCTTTTCGCCCGCATCGCGGATAATATCCTCCGGCAACCCGATCTTGCGGGCGATCTCCACCGCGAACGAACTGCCCGGCTTGCCGATCTCGAGCCGAAACAGCGGCCGGATATTCTGCACGTCGAACATCATCGCTCCGTTGGCGATTCCCTCGGTGTTCGACGCATAATACTTAATGTTGGCATAGTGGGTCGTAATCACCCCGTAACAGCCTTTACTGCGGAGCCGTTCGAGGATCGACTCCGCGATCGCCCCGCCGATGATAGGCTCCGTACCCGAACCGAACTCGTCGATAAGCACCAGCGTCCGGTTCGAAGCTCCGGCGAGCATGTTCTTCATATTGAGCAGGTGCGACGAATAGGTCGAAAGATCGTCGTCGATCGACTGCTCGTCCCCGATGTCGATCATTAGGTTGCGGAACAGGGGCAGCTCCGAATTCTCCGATGCCGGAACCAGGAATCCGCACTGGAACATATATTGGATGATGCCCGTAGTTTTCAGACACACCGACTTGCCGCCGGCATTCGGCCCCGAAATCACCAGGATATGACGCCGTTTGTCGAGTTGCAGATCGAGCGGCACCACCTGCTTGCCCTGCGCCCGGAGCGTCTGCTGCAACAAGGGATGCCGCGCATTGCGCAGCACCAGCCGGTCGTCCGTCGAAACGATCGGCTTCACCGCTCCGTTGGCAACGGCCCAGCGGGCTTTGGCACGGATCATATCCAGATCCGAAAGATAGTCGCCAATCAGCGCGATCCGATCCGCTTCGGGGCGAATCGAGTCGGTGAAGGCCGAGAGGATCCGCACGATCTCGCGCCGCTCGGCGTACTCCAGCTCCTTGAGTTCGTTATTGATTTCGACGACCTCGACCGGCTCGACGTAGAAGGTCTTGCCCGTGGCCGATTCGTCGTGGATGAAACCCTGCAACTTGCGTTTATTGGCCGCTGCGACCGGAATCACCGCCCGGCCGTCGCGGATCGAGAGCATCGCGTCGGCCTCCACGATACCGGCTTTCTTGGCATTCGACAACACCTGCTGCAGGCGTTTGGCGGCCTGCCCCTCCCGCTCGCGGATCATCCGCCGGATCTGCTGCAACTCCGGCGAAGCGTCGTCCCGGATCTTGCCGTACTGATCGACGATACCGTCGATCGCCCGAACGATCTCCGGGAAAGCCTCGATCCCCCGGCTGCGGAGCCGCAGTTCGGGATATAGCTCCTCACCGCGCCCCAGGATAAAACCGGCGATCGCCCCCGCCGAAGCCAGCGCCCGGCGCAGCAACACGACCTCCTCGACTTCGAGGAAACTGCCTTCGATCTTCAGTTTGGAAAGGATATAATCGACATCGACGAACTCGTCGTCCGGAAAGTCCCGTTCCATCTCCAGCAGACGGCGCATCTCGTCCGCCAGCGCCAGCCGCCGCTCGACATCGGCCTGCGAAGTGCTGAATTGTTCGGCGCACAACCTTTCCCGGCCGCCGCGAATCGTACACAGCGCCGCGACCTGCTCACGCAGCCGGTCGAAACCGACTTTCTGTTCAAAGTTCGCCGGATAGATCATCGCACAGAGAAAACATTCGAAACTATCGGGCCGCTTTCAGGGCCTTGAGCGAATCGCGCCGGGCATGTTTCGCCTCTTTTTTCTGCTGCTTGCGGTCGGCCTTTTCGGGATCGCGGCCGAACAGCGAGAAATGGACGTAACGAGCAGGATGGGCCTGCAAGTTGGCCAGCAGCGACGCCAAGTTCGCAGTCGCCTCGTTGAGCGATTCGTACAGACGGGGATCGCTGACGAGCTGCCCGACAGTCCCCTCCCCGGCATTGACACGGGCCAAGATCGCATTGAGGTTCATCAGAGTCGAATCGAGCGCCCCGGCCAGATTCTCACGCTGTATTTGGTCGGTAAAATTGCTTAAATTCAGGATAATACTGTCCATACGCGGAGAGTTCTCGCCGAGCATCTCCGAAAAACGGGTCAAATTCGCTACGGCGCTCTCCAGATTCGCACGCTGCGACAGCAACATACCGTTTACGCTGCCCGTAATCGAATTCAGGTGCGACATCGTACCTTCGATATTCGCGGCGTTCTGCTCCATAATCAGATTCAGGTTATCCATCGTGCGGCTCAAATCCCCCACGACCTGCGACATCTTCTGCTTGAAAAATTCGAGTTCCGAACCCGCCATATCCATCAGGCCCTTGCTGCGGCTCGAACAGAGGGTGTCCCCGGATTGCAGGTAGGTCCCGGCATCGCCCAGAGCGATTTCGATCGCTTTGGCGCCCATGATGCTGTTGCTGTAGATCCGGGCTTCGGAATTGGACGGAATCCGGTATTTCCGCTGGATCGTCAGTTGAAGTACGACCTCGTTACCGATCGAAGGATCGAACGAAATATCCGTCACGGCTCCCACCTTCACGCCCCGGATCAGAATCGGCGAAGCGTTCTGCACGCCATCGACCTGGTCGTAAGCGGCATAATAGACCGCGTTGCGACTGAAGATGTCGAACCCCTTCAGAAAGCGGATACCCGCCCAGAGGGCGCCGATCATCAGCACGGCGAAAATGCCGATCTTAACTTCTCTTCTCATATACCTGTTTTTTTCGTTTTATTTACTGTACGATCCGGTCGCCCCGACAACTCACCACGAACGCATCGCGGAACTCCCTGCGCACCTCGGCCAACTTGGCTTCGGCCTGCTTGCGGGTATCGAAACGCCCCACACAATACTTATACCTGAACCGGCCGCCGGTAACGAACTCCGTGACTTTTCCCCGGTAACTTTTGAACTGCCGGTCCTTGGGCGGCACGCGCTTGGCGCTGGCGATCAACTGCACGGCATAAAACGTCTTCTCCTGTTCGGCTTTCCCGGTTTTGACACTACCCTTATCCGCTTTGTCCGAAGCGGCAGCCGAAGCCGGCTCTGCGACATCGGCATCGGCCTGTTCGTAAATGGCATCGTCATCGACAAGCAGCGCACCCCGAACGAAAGCGACGTAATCCTTCACCGCATCGCACAGCGCACGTGCGATTTGAGCCTGCCCCTTCGCCGAATTCATATAAGCGTACTCCTCCGAATTGGAAAGGAAACCTATCTCGGTCAGGATACCGGGCATATCGGTAGCGTAGAGCACTTTGAGCGGCTGTCGCTTCACACCGCGATTGTGCCGCCCGGACTTGACGTAATGTTTCTGCACCAGACGGGCCATCGCTTCGCTGTATTCACCATAGGTGAACTGCAGGTTCTGGATATAAGCCCGAACGATCGCCGCCGTCTTCTCGTTCGACATATCGAGCAGCTCCTCCTGGTTGTTATAATAGAGGGCCCGCTCGTTGGCGTTCTTCTCCAGCGGACTCTCACCCATAATCAGGGTCTCGACTCCCCGTGCCGACGCCGATGCCGCAGCATTGGTATGGATCGAAATGAACAGGTCGCCGCCCGCCTTGTTGGCGATATCGGCCCGAGCCTGCAAATCCTGGGTCAGACTTTCGGAAAACTGCTTGTCCGTCTTACGCGTGTAAACCACTTTCAACTGGGGGATCTCCTTCTCGATCAAGGCCCCGAGCTTCAGAGCGATCTGAAGGTTGAGATCTTTCTCATAAACGCCTCTGTAATGAGCTCCCGGAAACTTCGGCCCCCCGTGCCCGGCATCGATTACGACGACCCGCACGCCCTGTGCAATATTCTGCGCGGCAACTCCGTTGAAAGAGAGTGTCGCAATCAAAAACAGGGCAACAAGAAAAAGCGATTTCCGCATAGCAAAAGTGGCTGAAAATTTAACGGTTCTGAATTTTTTACCTATATTTGCCGGATGTTAAAACCCCCGCACTGAGGCCTTCGGAGCCATTTTCGGGCGGTTTTGCCGACTCGTCGGCAAAGGTATGATTTTTTTTGGAATTTTGGACAGGCTAAAGGCAAAATATATCTTCTCGGGAGCACTCCTGCTGCTCTTCCTGCTTCCGGTGCTCGGCATGGCGCTGCCGGGCGGAGTGCAGCATCCCGCGACACCCGAACGCCAAACACCGCCCGACAGCACTCCGACGCAAGCCGTACAAAAATCCCGCCGCGAAACCCGCCGGGAGATTCGGCGCCTTCAACGGGAAGCCGACCGCCCCCCGACCGCCGAAACACGTACGGAAGAGGAGCAGGATTCGCTTTTCGACACCAGGATCGACTCGATCTTCGGAGCGCCTCCCCTCTCGCCGATCGCCCCCGCCGACAGTACGGCTCCCACCGGCAACGACTCGCTGCTGCGCGATTCGTTGCGTCAGGACACGACCCAGCGCGATACGACCCGGAAAAAATCTTTCCTGGACGACATCATCAGCGGCAAAAACCAGGACTCGCTCTACTACGACGTACGCAACCGCACGGTCTATATCTACAACCAGGGTGATATCAACTACCAGAACATGAATCTCAAGGGAGATTTCATGCGGGTCAATATGGACGAAAAGATCATCTACGCCCACGGCAAGCGCGACACGATAGACGGCAAACCGACAGTTACCAACCCCACTTTCACCGAAGGAGCCGCCAATCCCTACACGATGGACACGATCACCTACAACATCGGCAGCAAAAAGGCGAAAATCAAAGGCGTGGCGACTCAGGAGGGCGACGGCTGGCTGATCGGCAACAACGTCAAAAAGATGGACGACAACACCATCCACATCCAGGACGGCAAATACACCACCTGCGACCAGACGGACCACCCCCACTTCTACCTGGCGATGACCAAGGCGAAGGTGATTCCCGGCAAGAAAGTGGTCACGGGTCCCGCCTACCTGGTCCTGGAAGACGTTCCCATCTACTTTCCGCTGCTGCCCGAGGGTTTCTTCCCGCTCAGTTCCGGCCCCAAGTCGGGTCTGCTGATGCCGACTTTCGGCGAGGAATCGACCAAGGGATTCTACATCCGTGACCTGGGCTACTACTTCACGCTCGGAGAGCACATGGACCTGGCCATCCGGGGCGGTATCTACACCCTCGGATCGTGGGAGGCATCCGCGATGTCGCGCTATATGAAGCGTTACAAGTACAACGGCACCCTGAATTTCAACTACTCGAACGTCCGTGTCGGCGACAAGGGCGAACCCGACTTCCTCCAGCAGAACAACTTCCAGCTCTACTGGCAGCATACGCAAGACCCCAAAGCCAATCCGGGATCGACCTTCTCCGCATCGGTCGATTTCCGTACCAGCGGCTACAACCGCTATTCGGCTACCAGCCTGAACGAAGCGCTCCAGACGCAGACAAGTTCGACGATCTCCTATTCGAAAAGCTGGCTCGGCACACCGTTCTCCCTTTCGGCCAACATGTCCGTTTCGCAGAACTCGCAGAGCGGAACGCTCTCGATCGCCCTGCCGAACGTCGTCTTCAACGTTTCGACCTTCTACCCCTTCAAACGCAAGGAGGCGATGGGCAAGCAGCGATGGTACGAAAAGATTTCGCTCCGCTACACCGGCAAGTTCAACAACAAGGCCAACGCCAAAGAGTCCGAAATCTTCACCAAGGAAACACTCCAGAACATGCAGTACGGCTTCGAGCATAGCATTCCCATCTCGGCGACGTACAACATCTTCAACTATATCAACTTCGGACCTACGATCAACTACACCGAAAAGTGGTATTTCAAAAAACAGGAGCAGGTTTGGAACCCGGTGCTGAACCGCATCGACAAACTCGACCCGGAGTACGGGTTCTACCGTCTGTACAACTACAACTTCAGCCTGCAGGCCTCGACGATCATCTATGGCCGCTACGAGGCCAAGAAGAAAACGCGCAAGATACAGGCGATCCGCCACACGATCACCCCGACGGTGAGCTTCTCCTACGCCCCCGACTTCTCCAAGCAGAAATACGGCTACGTAAAGACCGTGCAGAGCGATACGCTGGGTAATTTCAAGACCTACTCGCCTTTCGAAGGGAGCATCTTCGGCGTGCCCAGCTCCGGTCAGTCCATGGCCATCAACGCCTCGCTCTCGCAGACGCTCGAAATGAAGGTGCTCAGCAAACGCGATACCTCGGGTATGAAGAAGATCAAACTGATCGACGAACTCCGCATCGGACAGGTATCCTATAACTTCCTGGCCGACTCCATGGGACTTTCGAACATCCCCATTTCGCTGCGCACGACCGTTTTCCAAAATTTCGGCATCAATATCAACGCTACGCTCGACCCTTACCGGGTCACCCCGCAGGGCCAGCGTATCAACAAACTCTTTTTCCCGGGCCGTGTGGTATCGGCCAGCACTTCGTTCGGCTATACGTTCCAATCCCGCCAGGACAACTCCACCCCGGCGATCAACGACATCAACAGCGCCCCGGTCGATCCGGCCTACGCCAATCCTTTCTACGACCCTTACGGGCAAATGAACCCGGCCCTGCGACGGCAATACATGACCCAGGCCTACTACGACTTCTCGCTACCCTGGAACCTGGGATTCAACTATACGGTCAGCTACTCCGCATCACCGACCAACAACGGCACGACGGGCTACCAGAAAAACATCACCCAAACGCTCGGCATCAACGGCAGCGTTACGATCCTACCCAAGATGGGCATAACATTCCAAGGCGGTTACGACTTCCAGGCCAAGGAGCTGACTCCGGCCTCCATCACCATTTCGCGCGACCTGCATTGCTGGCAAATGTCGTTCGCGTGGGTCCCCTTCGGCCACTATCAGAGCTGGAGTTTCAACATCGGCGTCAAAGCGGCTTCCCTCGCCGACCTGAAATACGACAAAAGCCAGAGCATGTTCGACAATTTATACTAAATTTCGGACGCTTTCACGCATAATCCGCATCGAAATATGAAGATTCGATGAATTTTGGATTCTTTCTTGTTCCTTAATTGAATATTGTCTATATTTGTGGTAGCCCATAACCAGGACACGATGTAAAAACTCTCAAACATAATACCTCTATGATTATGAAAAAACACTACGAATCTACGGTTAAGGGGGGGGGAACTTCGTACTCCGCTCCTTCGGTTGAGATCCTCAGCATCTCGATCGAGAAAGGTTTTGCCAACAGCACTGTCCTGGACTATGGCGGAGCCGGCGAAGCAGGCGGCAGCGTTAATGACACCGATTACGGAGAATACTAACAAACACATCCTACGACTATGAAAACTTTTTTCAAATCCATTTTGGCTGTCGCAGTGTGTGCATCTCTGTTCGCAGCCTGTTCCAAAGACGACACGGTTTCCGACCCGTCGAACGGTCGTAAAGTAACGATGACGGTCACCGCATCGTCTGAACTCGAATCAGCATCCGGTTCCCGTACTACATATGATCCCCTGACGGGGAAAATCTCGTGGAACGAAACCGGCGAATACCTTCAGGTGTTCGAAACGGCCGCCTCCAAAACCACATACGCCAACTCGCAGGAAGGTACAGTAAGCGACGGCACGGCGAAATTCGCCGTATCGTTCCCGGAGAATGCGAACACTCCGCTCGTTTATAACGCGGTTTATCCCGCCTCGGCATGGGTTACGTCCAACAATACGGATATTACCAACATGAAAGTCGTCACACGCACATCTCAACAGCCGACCGCTACGAGCTTCGATTCGAACGCGGACCTGCTGATCGCCAAATCGATCTCGCTGGAGAGTCAGCCGACCGAACTGCAAATGAGTTTCGGCCGTGCCGTTGCCATCGGTAAGATGACGGTCAAAAACCTCGCATCGGAGGAGCCTGTCCTTGGCGTCGAATTCACGGCTCCTGATAAGAAGGTCACGGGCCGTAGCTATGTCGATATGACGGCAGGTACCGTCAAGGAGTACGGTTATCCCGGTAATTTCTCGGACAACGTGACGCTGAGCTACTCTTCGGAGATGAACCTTACGGCCAACGGCGCAACGGGCATGATCGCCTATTTCACCTGCTTCCCGTTCGAGGTGGCAGCCGGTGAAACATTCACCGTTACTGTGACCACCGCATCGAAGATCTTCACCAAGACGGTAACCGTTCAGGAGGGCCGGGCCCTGGCTTTCGCAGCAGGCGACAGCTCGACTTTCGCGGTCGATATGACCGGCGCTGCGGAAGAGGCGACCGAAACATTGAGCGGCGACTACGTCATTACGGCGACCCAATCCGAAATAACCTATGCAATGAGTTCTCTGGCTGACGGTATTCGTTTGGCCCCCGTAATGATTACACCGTCAAATCCCTACAAAACGGGTGATGAAACCCTCATTTGGACAATCACCAAATCGGGCGACAACTACACGATCAGTCAAGGCGAGAACTATCTCTCCTGGGAGAGCGACAACGGCGCTACGACCTCTACGACTCCTTATGAACTGGTAATTACCAAGAACAAGTCCGAAGGTACTTACCAAATCGCATCGGCAGCGACCCCGTCCCGTATTTTGGCGAAAAACACGCAGGCAGCTTACGGTTTTGGATTCTATACCGGTTCCCAGACAAAAGATCTGACCCTGATCCCTGCCGAATACGTCAAGTTGCCTCAAATCACGTTGGATCAGACGACCCTAACGCTGTCTTACAACGATACGGAAACTCACTATATCCCCGTTACGTTGAAGAACGCCGAAACGCAAGACGTTTCCGTCGCTATTTACGACGGCACTGAAGGAACCGAACAGCCGGACTGGATCACCACAGGTGATTACAACGGCAGCGAAAATCGCCTCGAAGTCGCAGCCACAGAAAATACGGTCGCAACACCTCGTACAGCACGCATCGTTCTTACCGCCACTACTTCACTGGGTACAGCCAACGCAACATTGCTCATTACCCAGAACAGCAAACCGGAAGGCGGTGTCGGAGAAACTTGGACCTACACCTTCGAAAGCGCGGATAAAGACAAGATCGCTGCCGGCTTAACGGTGAACGGACTGACATGGACTGCAAGCAAAGCGCCCACTGCATTTGATCAAAACAATCGTGGTCTTTCCTGGTCGAAACCCAGCGGTGTCACCATAAAAACGTCCGATTATACCGGAGGAATCAAAAAAATCACGTTGGTTATGTCGGCAAATACGGCAAACTTAAGTACCGTGAATGCAACCGTCGGTGGACAAGCACTCGGCGAAACGATCTCCTTGGCAAAAACGAATAACCAGGAGTATGTCGTCGAATCGGAAACTCCGCTGTCCGGCGAGATCGTCCTTACGTTAAACACCGAATCGGGCGGCAAGTCGTTGATGATTAAAACCATCACGATCAACTGAAACTCGGGAGAAGGGGGAGGCGATAATCCTTCCCCAGACCCTACCCCGGGAATTGCCACACCGAGCGTAAGCGACATAACTTCGAGTACAGCGAAGGTTTCCAGTAGTCTGACCGACGCCGCTTACGCAACCGAAGTGCAGTTCTTCTATTCCGCAACGAACGGCAGCGACACGGGAAGTGTCGTTGCCGCTGTTGTCGGAAACGAAGCGACCGCCAACCTCTCCGATCTTCTGCCCGCAACGACGTACACGGTTTACGGCGTCGTAACGGCGACCAACGGCTCCACGCCGCAGAGTTCTTCGACAACCTTTACCACCGAAGGAGCACGGACGGATCATGCCGCCTGGTACGAGCTTCCGGCCCGCACGACAGCCGACGCGACGATCACGCAGACGGTTTATCCCGCCTCCGGATCGCAGCGCAACTACACGATGTACTACGACAAATCGACCTACACGGCTTACTGGGTAGCCTATCCGCTCGCAAAAGGACACATGGGAAACGGACGTTCCGACAAATGGCAGCGCAATCCCGGACTGGCCGAATCCGAACAGATCAACGTCTGGTCGAGCAGCTACGGGGTCAATCTCGGAGCTACCACATCGGACGGATATGACAATTCGAAAGAGTTCTACGCCCGGGGGCACCAGATACCCAACGCCGACCGCAACGGTTCGGACGAATTGGTCGTACAGACCTATTACGCAACCAATTCCACGCCGCAGATTCAGAACAAATTCAACGGCGGTATTTGGCAGCAGCTCGAAAGCGGCGTCCGAAATATCACTGCGACTACGGACACGGTATATGTGGTGACGGGCGCTATTCTCCAGACCGCAGGCAACCACGAAGCGATCACCTGGATCACACCGAAGTCGGACAGCAAACGATGCCCCGTACCGAACTATTACTACAAAGCGTTGTTGAAAGTCCGGCGCGACGCGTCGAACAAAGTGACGTCGGCCATGACGATCGGTTTCTGGATGGAACACAGGGAGTACTCGAACGATAGCTACACGAACTATGCGACTTCCGTCGCCGAGATCGAACGGCTCACCGGCTTCGATTTCTTCGCCAACCTGCCTGCCGACATCCAGGCCGCAGCGGAGCAAAATTCGAACTGGAACACATTCGCATCGTTCTAAACGGGCGAAAAGATCTCCGACACGACAAAACGACACGCATCGAATGAAATGATGCGTGTCGTTTTGTATTATCCATACATCCGAACGGCTCATTCTTCCGAAAAAACAGTTATCTTTACGAATCGGAAAACCGCCGAATCCGAAAACCGACACTCGAAGCGGATGCAACGAAGAGGCGGGAATATTCCGCCGCATCCGAAGGAGGCAAACCGCAAATATCCGATCGACGAGGCCCGTGATTGTCCGCGAGGTCCCGCCGAACGCAGAAAACGAAAAAAACACAAAGTCAAAGCCCGGTTCTCCGTCCATTTCCCGCGATCCGGCTCCGTTATGCTACGACTCAAGTCCGAAAACCTCCGGTCGAAACTCCGGCGCATGCCCATGCTCCGCGCATTGCCGCCGCTCGCGGCCGGCATCCTGCTGGCCGACCACTACGTACTGCCGCTGTGGTTGTTAGTAGGCGGATTCCTCGTCTGCGGTATCCTGGCATTGCACGCCGACGACCGGAGCGCAAACCTCGCCACCCTGGGAGCCATTCTGCTTTTCGGCATGACCGTCACCGAACTGGGACACACTCCCGCTCCGCCGACCGGCACTCCGGGCGAATACGAAATCATCGTCCGGGAACGCCTCTCTGAACGGGAAGGCAAAACGGCCTCCGGCACAACGATCCGCGCCCTGCGGAACTCCGAAACCGGAGAATGGCTCCCCGCCGCCGGAAACCTCGTGGTTCGATGCGACTCTTCGACCGTGCTGAATCCCGGCGACCGAGCCGTCGTACGCGGCAAAATCTACCCTTTCACCGCCCGTCACGGCGGCTACGGACGGCTGATGACCCGCCGGGGATACGTCGGCACCCTCTACCTGAACCGCTCAAGCCTGCTGCTGCACGACACCCTGCACCGGGAGTTTTCCCCGAGGCATCTCTCCCTGTTCCTGCACGAACGGGCCGTCGTACGGCTCGACCGTCTGGCCCTGGCACCCGACGAACAGGCCCTCTGCAACGCTATGACGGCCGGGGATCGACGCTCGCTCTCCCCTGCACTCCGTGCAGCCTACTCGCGCAGCGGCACCTCGCACCTGCTCGCCGTTTCGGGATTGCACGTGGGCATCGTCTTTCTACTCGCCAACCTGCTGCTCTGGTGGCTGCCGCTTTTCCGGCACGGACACATCCTGCGCAATATCGCGGTCATCCTGCTCATCTGGCTCTATGCCGCCACGACGGGATTCCCGCCCAGCGTCGTCCGGGCCGCGCTGATGTTCTCCGTCCTGCAATTCGCCCTGGCCTCGTCGTCGGAATACGTCGGGATGAACACACTCGCCGGCGTAGCCTTCGTCATGCTGCTCTTCCATCCCGATTACCTGTTCGACATCAGCTTCCAACTCTCGTTCATCGCCGTCGCCGGCATCATCGCCTGGGGACTCCCCCTCTGCCGCCTCCTGCGAACACGCCGCAAAAGCATCGATATGCTGACCGCAACCCTCGCCATCGGATTTTCAGCGTCCGCTGCGACTGCACCTCTTATCTCCCATACCTTCGGCCAGATCTCGGTCGTCGGGCTGGCACTCAACCCCGTCGTCATCCTGCTCTCCTACGTCGTGGTCGGGAGCTGCACGCTCTGGCTCGTGATCCCGGGAACGGCGCTCGCACCGCTCTTCTCGGTCGTCGCAGGATTCGCAGCCCGGGCACAGAACGAACTGATCCGAGCTGCAGCGGCACTTCCGGCAGCCGCCCTCGACATCCGGCTCACGACGACCCAATGCTGGAGTGTTTACGGACTTTTCATCTTCGCAACCCTACTCCTATGGAGCGCCGAACGGAAAAAATCGGTATCTTCGCTCCCGGAATGATGACTCCGGAACAATACCGACTGCTGCTGACTCCCGAAGTGCGGCATACCGTCGAGGAACAAATCGGCCGCGACCCTGCGGCGATCGCCCTCGACAAGCGTATTCCGCATGCGGCACTCGTCGCCACGCAGGTCAAATACCTTGCGCGGGCACGGACGAAACTCCCCTCCTACTATGAAGCCCGCTGCATCCTCCCGCCGCTGGCTTTCGAACAGGCCTCGAGCGAGGCATGCGCGGCCCGCAAAAGTTGCAGCGGAAACACGGTGCTCGACCTTACCTGCGGACTGGGCGTCGATGCCCTCTACCTCTCAAAACGCTTCCGCGAAGTCATCACCCTCGAACGGGATGCGACGCTGGCGGCCGTCGCCGAAGAGAATTTCCGGCGGCTGGGCGCAACGAACATACGGGTTATCAACTCCTCCGCCGAGGCGTTCCTCGCCTCGACCCTGGACCACTTCGACTGGATCTACGCCGACCCCGACCGTCGCAGCGCCGGAGGGCGCAAGCTGGTGCGGCTGGAGGATTGTTCGCCCGACATACCGAAGCTGCTACCGGAACTCCGTCGCATCGCCCCGAACCTCTGCGTCAAGAACTCCCCGCTGTTCGACGTCGGCGAAACATTCCGGCTCTTCGGTCCCTGCCGCACGGAAGTGGTGTCCCTGCACGACGAATGCAAGGAAGTCGTCGTCTATACCGACGGAACCGGCCCCCTGCTGACGGCCGTTGCGCTCGAACTGGGAGAATTTTCCTGCACGCCGGCCGAAGCCCGTGCAACTCCCTGCGACAAGCCCTTCGATCCGGCCGCTTACCGCTGGCTGCTGATCCCCGACGTAGCGCTTCAAAAAGCCCGGCTGACGCCGACCTACCTGCAAGGCCACGCCGACATCTGGAGCCCGAACGGTTACGGATTCGCAGCGGAAAAGTCCGAAGACACATTGGGCCGCTGGCTGGAGATCGAACGGATCGAGCCCTACAACCCCAAGCAACTGAAACGGGAGCTTTCCGGCAGCCGGCTGACGATTCTGAAACAGGATTTCCCGCTCACGGCGGCTGAAATCGCCGCACGGCTCGGCATACGCGAAGGCGGCGAGCGACGGATCGCCTTCACGAAACTCGGGCAGGATTATTGGACAATCCGTCTAAAATAGCTACCTTTGAGAAACGTCCCGAAATGAAAGTCAAGAACGTCTTCACCTACTTCACGGACACGATCCTGCGGCGCAACGCAAACTCCTACCGCAATCCCCGCGTCCGGTGGGCCGTCAGACAGTACAAGCTGCTGTTCTACACGGCACGCGGCCTGATCGCCCACGATACGATCGTGCGCAGCGCCGCCCTGACGTTCTATACGCTCATCTCGATCGTCCCGATCCTGGCGCTGGTATTCGCCGTAGTCAAGGGATTCGGGCTTCTGGACGGCCTGATCGACGATCTCTACGCCCTTTTCCCGCAAAACGTCGAAGTATTGGACTACATGGTGGAATTCGCCCGCAAAGCCCTCGCCAATACGCAGGGCGGGCTTATCGCCCTGGTCAGCGTCGTAACCCTTTTCTGGGCCGTCATCCGGGTTTTCGGGTCGGTGGAGAGCGCTTTCAACAACATCTGGGAGGTTCAGTCCTCGCGCAATATCGCCCGCCAATACCTCAACTACATCGTCATCGCGATGGTCGCCCCGATCCTCTGGCTCGTGGCCAGCACGATGGGAGGTTATCTGCTCCGGTTCTTCGACGCGGGGAATACGTTCCTCGGCATCCTTCTTTCGAAACTTTCGGCCCTGGTCATCATCTGGGGCAGCTTCACCCTGATCTATGCCGTCGTGCCCAATACGAAAGTCTTGTGGCGCAGCGCTTTCATGGCGGGTATCGTCGCAGGAACGGTCTTCATGCTCTTTCAGTGGGGCTACCTCTATCTGCAAGGATGGATGACCTCCTACAACGCGATTTACGGCAGTTTCGCAGCCCTGCCGCTCTTCCTGTTATGGCTGCAAATCTCGTGGGAAATCCTGCTCTTCGGCGGCGAACTCTCGTTCGCCTACCAGAATATCGACCGTTTCGCCGAAGAGCGCGAATCGCTCGGCATCAGCAACGACCGACGACGCCGGATCATCCTGGCCGTCATGCTCCAGGTCGTACACCGCTTTCGGGAAAACGAAGGGGCGCTCCCGGTCGATGAACTCCGCCGCCGACTCTCGCTGCCCACCCGCATCGTGAACGATGTCCTGCACCAGCTCGTGCGCACGGGCCTGCTGATCGAAATCCGGAATCCGGACGACGACCGCGAAGTGGCTTTCGCCCCCGGACGGGACATCCACGAAATGACGCTCTACAACATTTTCAGAACCATCGACAATTACAGTTCGACACGCCTCTACTTCGCCGCGACCGAAGAAACGCGCCGAATAGACCGCGCGCTCGACGAGCTTCAGACGGCCTGCCGTACAGCGGGCGACCGGCTTCGGCTCATCGACCTGGACGACGCAGTGAACGCCGCCCGCAAACCGGCTTCCGGGCCGCAGCCCGAATCGAAACACTCGGAAAGATGAAAAATATCGTCCTCATAGGCAGCGGCAACCTGGCCGAAGCGCTCGCCCGCGCGATAAGCCGCACGGAAGGAGCAACATTGCTCCAGATCTTCGCCCGCAACGCGAAACGAGGTACAGCACTCGCCCTCGAAAACGGCACCGCGTGGAGCTCCGATCCGCGCGAGCTGGCCGCCGCAGACCTCTACATCCTGGCCGTCAGCGATGCGGCGATCACCACGCTGGCCGAAAGCCTGCCCATACCCGCCGAAGCCGCTGTGGTACATACGGCCGGAGGCATCGGAATAGAGGCTCTTCCCGCACGCTTCGACCGTCGGGGCGTTCTCTATCCCCTGCAAACCTTTACCCAAGGCCGCAGCGTGGATTTTGCCAAAATACCTCTTTTCGTCGAAGGAAACGACGACTCCTTCACCTCGGAGCTCGAAGCGTTCGCCCGCAATCTGAGCCGCACGGTATATCGTGCCGACTCCGACCGTCGCGTACGCCTTCACCTGGCCGCGGTTTTCGCCTGCAATTTCGTCAATCACCTCTACGCATTGGGAGGCGAGATTTTGCACGGGACCGAACTGCCCTTCGACGTACTGAAACCCCTGATCGCCGAAACCGCAGCCAAAGCCGTCGATTCGGGCGATCCGCATCGGGTGCAGACCGGGCCTGCCGTACGCGGCGACCTGCCGACGTTGCGGCGGCACGAAGCCGCACTCGCTCACGATCCGCGACTGTTACGAATTTATGAATCATTAAGTCAAGATATATGGGAAACTTCAAAGAAGACATCGTAAAGACCGAAGCGTTCATTTTCGACGTGGACGGCGTAATGACCGACGGGGGAATCATGCCCCTGGTCGATGGGGATTTCATCCGAAAATACTATGCCAAGGACGGCTATGCCATCGCCTATGCGCTCCGTATGGGCTACAAAGTGTGCATCATCACGGGCGGACGGGGCGCAACGCTCGACCACCGGCTCAAAATGCTGGGAATCACAGATGTTTACCTGGACTGCATGGACAAAATATCGGCCATGCAGGATTTCTTCGCACGCCACGGACTCGATCCGGCGAACGTCATCTACATGGGCGACGACATCCCGGACCTGGAGTGTATGAAGGCAGTCGGAATCCCCGTCTGTCCCTCGGATGCGGCATCCGAGGTGATCGAAGCCTCGCGCTACGTTTCGGAGTTCGCGGGCGGGCACGGCTGCGTGCGCGACATCATCGAACAGGTACTCCGCGCCAGGGACGACTGGGCCCGCGATTCCCGGGGCATGCACAGCTCGAATATCGCCGCGTCGCGGTAAAACCAAAAAGCAACGAAAGGGGCTGTCTAAAACTGTTAGACAGCCCCTTTTTCATTTTTCAGAAACAGCAGGAATTAACCACAATCGAACCCTCTTCCTCCGGGAAACAGTTCCCGTGATCGGACACATTCCTCGGTTCCAAGAATTTATTTTTACTCAAGTCCAAAGAGGACAACCGGTTATTGCAACAATACAGCTTTCTCAAAATCGGATTTCCCGAAAGATCCAACGTAGTCAATTGGTTGTCATTACACCACAACGTTTCCAACACCGAATTATGCGACACATCCAACGTAGTAAGCAAATTTTCACCACACGACAGCCAATTTAACGACCGGTTGTGGGATACATCTAACGAGGAGAGCGAGTTCCTGTCGCACGAAATCCATGTCAGAGCCTTGCAACGAGATACGTCCAGTCGGCTCAATTTATTCATGGGACAATCCAATTCCTTCAAATTCGGAACAGCGCCGAGATTCAGACGCTCCAATTCATTTCTACTGCAATTCAAATATATCAAATCCCGGTTCCGACTGACATCCAAGGTTTTCAGCCAACAGCCCGAGCATTCCAACGTGTCGAGTTTGGTATTTTTACTAACATCCAGGGTTTCCAAACGGTTCTTTTTGACAAAACCATTTCCGCACATAAGTTTTTTCAGTTCCAAATTATGCGACACATCCAAACTCGACAGACTGTTTTCCGTGCACACCAACTCTTTCAACAGGGGATTACCAGTCACATCCAACGCTTTCAACGAGCGATTAAATGCACAATGCAAAACAGTCAGCTTCGGATTCCGATCCGTTTCCAATGCCACCAGCTCATTCAACATGCACCGTAACTCCATTAGCACCGAATTATGGCTTACATCCAAGGATTTAAGACAATTTCCCGAACAATCCAACTTTACCAAACGAGGATTCTGCGTCAAATCCAACGTCGATATCATATTCATACAGCAATTCAACTCCTCCAACAGCGGGAAATACTCGATTCCTGCTAAGGAAGCGATACCCCGCCTCGAACAATCTATCTTCGTCGCAGCCCGACCGGCAGGTGTTACTACGACCCGGCTCCCGTTTTCGCCGATCTCTTCGATATACCCCTGTTCCAAAAGATAAGCCCGGAAATTGGGATCGGGAATCATGTATTGCAGATACGCCGGGCGAACAATCGTATCCGCCGCACGGTATATCCGACCTTTTTTCAATCTTACGGGGAATTTGCCACCGCATTGAATCCTGAACATATTCCCGCTGTCACGATCCGTCACGACCGTTAACGAATACCCTCGGCGAAACTCCACAGGCAGTACAGGCAGATAAAAAGAGGTCGATTCTTCCGTCAGCTCCACCCCCGATCCGCAATCCAATACGACGCAAGGACTGACTTTCCTCTCTTCGCACACACTGTCGGGCAGCTCCTGCCTACTGGCTACCACCTTGATCGATCCTGCCAGAATTTCACCGTCGTTTCCCTGCAAAATAACTTGTTTCACCTTAATCGGTTCGAGAGCGAAGCTGTCTTTCCTCAATCGCAACTCCACAGCGGAGAACATATTTTCGAAATCGAGTGTCATTTCAGCCAGATTTCCCCGGTACCGGCCGAGCATAGGCACGCTCCGGCACCCCTTCTCATCATACTGCGCCACACCGACCGGAAGAAAAAAACTCCCGTCCTCTTGTAACGCAAATCCATACGGTCGCCAAGCTACGACCGAAACAGGATCCTCGATCCGCTCTTTCGGCCACATCTCTTTCATCAAATCCTCCGTCGAATAGGTTATTCGACCGTCAGCAGCCTGCATAGCAAACACCGGCCTCGATGTGAAAGACGATTTAATAAAGTCCAAATAGCTATTATCCTGAATTAAGAAGCCGATTCCATCCTCTTCGTTCCATACGAACTTCTCGACCGCACCATCGATGCCGATCGTATCCAAGGCGATACATCCGGCCTGATCGTTTCCCGATGTGTTCGACACTCCATTCGTCTTCGTCGTCGAAGCTCCGGAGCATGCCTGCAGCAAAAAACAGATAAAAAAAGACACTACCAATCTTGTACGCATACAAACTTCTCTTTTCTCTATAAAATTACAATTTTTCGAGAAATTCCGCATCCATAAACAAAAAAATTACACCGAAAAGGCGTAATTTTATCAAAATAAGACATCCGACCCGGGAAAATCCGGCTCGACTACACTTCCCATCTTTTCCCGATACGCGAGAGATGCTCCTGCAGGCGGAGGCGGAAATGTTCCCGGCGCTGCTTGAGGTTTTCACGCCACCCCTGCCAACGCATATAACGCTGTTTTTTCTCGGGATAAATGTCCGGAATGGTCAGCAGAATACCCGTCTCCTCCACACCGCCGAAATCGGTGTTGATTACCGTATCGAACACCCGCATCGTAGGCGAGAGATTCATATAGGCATTGATCAGCGGAGGAATGTTCTCGTTGAACTCGCGGATGCGCTGGATCAGGATACGGTAATTCTCCTCATAGGTCTTGCCCGTGAAAAAATGCTCGTAATAGGGATCGTCCAAATCGAGCTGCACGGGATTTTTACCCGCCACCAGATGATCGGGATCGGGAAAATAACGGCGCAGGAACCAGATCAGGGCATTGCGTGCCATAGCCTTGTACGAAGCGTACATCGTCACCTTGCCGAAAAGGTATTTCACCTTGGGATTCAGCACCACAAGCGCCCCCAAACCGTCCCAGAGGTTGTCCAGCGCATAGATACTCTTCGAATTGCCGCGCGACTGATAGGAAGGCTGTACGAACGAACGCCCCAGTTCGATGGTATAGGGCAGGTATTCCTTGCGGAATTTGTCGCTGAAGGTGAAATAATGTTCAGTGGAAAGATGCCGGGGATTTTCCGACGTGCAGACGATAAAGCGATAACCGCCCACGATCTCCTGCTCCGCAGGGTCCCAGACGATCAACTGGTAATAACCGTCGCCGGCGAGATCCTCCTCGTCTATATCCACGGCGAGCCCCGTTCCGCCCCCCGCCGACCGGAAGGCGACCTCCCGCAGGCGTCCGATCTCCCGCAGCAGGGACGGGCATTCGGCGGCATCGAAAATATAGATTTCATTCGAAGCCTTGTTCGTATTTCGGACCTTGCGTTCAGGGGTCAATTCCGCGAGCAACAGACTTCGGCTTACAGGCTCTATGATGGGTTCCATGCTGTTAAATTTAGAGCAAAACTAAACAATTTATCCGTGTTTTGCTTCGGCACGCAACTTTTTTTCCAAAGAATACGCCTTTTCGCGTACGTAATCCGCCCGCTGCTGCCACGATCCGCATTCGACCAGCTCGTCCGTCGAAACAGGCTCCCCGACCAGTATCCGGAAATGTTTTCCCTTCTGCGAAAACATCTCGTCGGGCAGATAGAGCATCTCGATATTGAACCGGATACCTATCTTCGTCCGAAAATTGGAAAGGCGGTAAAAGAAATCGGATAGTTCGCCCTCGACGAAAACCGGCACGATCCGGCGCCCGGACGCCGCCGCCCGCTTGACGAAATTCGAACGCCACGGCAAATCGGACACCACCCCCTGCCGACGGCGCGAACAAAGCCCGGCCGGGAAGGTCAGAATCGGACAGTCGCTTGCGAAAGCTTCGTCGAACCTGCGCAGGTATTCCCCGCATTGCGAACCGTGCTTGTTCACCGGAATCCAGAGCGGTCGCAGCGGCTCGACGTGCATCAGCAAATCGTTCACGATCACCCGCGCATCGCCGAAATATCCGACCAGCTCGTCGGCCAGCATCATACCGTCCATTCCCCCGAAAGGATGGTTCGACGCAAAGAGATACCGTCCCTTCGGATCGAGATTTTCGAGCCCTTCGACCGAATAGGTCACTCCCCAGAACTTAAAACAAGCCTGGATAAACTGCTGAGGAGGAAGCGCGGAATACTCATCCAGAATATAGTTGATTTCGTCCTGATGGATCGTGCGCTTGAGCCAGCGGATAACGAATCCCGGCACCCATCGGGCGATCCGGGGAGCCTTTGCCGCAAGCACGGCATCGACATCTATTTTCGGCATAACGTAACCCTTTTAATTATCGGTCGAAAGTCGTACGACGCCCGATTTGCACCTATCGCACCTACGCTCGGATTTCCAATCGAAACTCCGCATCGGTACAGGGAGATCCCGGAAGCGGGACACCCCGGCCTTCCGGAGTACGACCGTTCTCAACCGTTTTTTCTTCGGTAAAGATAACGATTTTTCCCTGCAAATTGTCTAACTTTACACCCTAAATATATATCGAAGCCAAATGACCTCCGTCTATCATACGCCCGTCCTGCTCGAAGAGTCCGTCCGACTGCTCGACATCGATCCTGCAGGAACCTATGTCGATCTCACCTTCGGCGGTGGCGGACATTCGCGCCGCATCCTGTCGGCACTGGGCGACCGGGGACGTCTTTACGCCTTCGATCAGGATCGGGATACCCGGGACAACTGCCCGGAAGACAGCCGCTTCCATTACGTCGAAAGCAACTTCCGCTTCATGCGGGGCGCCCTGCGGCTGCACGGAGTAACCCGGGTCGATGGTATCCTGGCCGACCTGGGCGTGTCGTCCCACCATTTCGATGCCGTCGAACGGGGATTCTCGTTCCGGGGTTCAGCACCGCTCGACATGCGGATGAATCAGCGCGGAGGAGGCACGGCGGCCGACCTGGTGAACACGCTCGACGCCGACGCCCTGACCCGCATCCTGGGCGATTGGGGCGAAATCGACACCCCCTGGAAAGTCGCCGCCTGCATCGTCCGCGCACGGACCGCGCAGCCGATCCTGACCACCGCAGACCTGGTTGCGGCCGTAGCGCCCTGTACCCCGAAAAAGGACGAATCGAAATTCCTGACCAAGCTGTTCCAGGCCCTGCGCATCGAAGTAAACGGAGAAATGGAAGCGCTCAAAATGGCGCTGGAACAGAGCCTCAAGGTGCTGCGCCCCGGCGGACGGCTGGTAGTGATCTCCTACCACTCGCTCGAAGACCGGCTGGTGAAGAACTTCCTGCGCAGCGGCAATTTCGAGGGGCGCATCGAAAAGGATTTCTTCGGCAAGCCCGAAACGCCGTTCGAAATCATTACGCGCAAGGCCGTCACTCCCTCCTCGGAAGAGCTCGTCCGCAACCCGCGTTCGCGCTCGGCCAAACTGCGAGCCGCTGCCAAAATCGTACGCCAATAACCGTTTCCGACCGACATGAAATACAACGACCACGAATTCGACCCCGTCACCGACGAGGAGCGTGCCGCCCGGGAGCGGGAGGAAGAGCTCGCCCGCCGCATCCGGCGCGAAGTGCTGCGCGTGCAGAGCGGCGAAGCCGACGAGGAAATTCGTGCCGACCGGGAGCGGGAGCAGGCCGAAGAGGAGGCCCGGCAGGAGGAGCAGCGCAAGGAGGAGCGCCGCCGCTCGAACATCTTCTGGCTCCTCTTTTCGGGCAATATTCTGGTTCGGAAAGGAGCCTCGGAATACTATCGTTACATGATTTGCATCGCCGCGATGTTTTTCGTCAGCATCTTCGTAATGTTCACGGCGCTGCACCTCGACATGAAATACTCGCGGCTTTACCGCGAGGTCCAGATGCTGCGCGAGCGCTCGACGCGCCTTCAGGAGCAGCGTTTCCGCCATACGACCCACTCGGCCATCCTCGAAGAGCTGCGCCGACGGGGCATCGACTTGTACGACCCGGTCGTTCCGGGTGAAATTCTCGACGACTGATGAGCAAGATGAAACCGGAAAAATCGCGCATCAAAAGCGACATCCTGCTGCGGGTGAGGTTGCTCTACATCCTCTTCATCCTGGCGGGACTGCTCATCTTCGCACGTCTGGTATGGGTGCAGCTCTTCAGCTCGGAGGTCGCCTACAATGCCGAACGGCTCGCCGGACGCATCTTCACCGAACAGATCATCCCGGCCCAGCGGGGCAACATCCTCACGCGGGACGGAGATCCGCTGGCCACCTCGATCTTCCGCTACCGCGTCGAATTCGATTTCGGCAGCCCGGGGCTCGACTCCGTGCGTACGTTCCACGAACAGAGCGACTCGCTGTCCAAACTACTTGCCGCCTATTTCGGCGACAGATCCGCAGCCGAATACCGTCGCATGTTCCGCACGCAGCATGCCAAACACTACCAGGTAAAATACCGCAAGGACACCCTCGTTCCCCGCTCCGAAGGACGCATCGCCCGCTGGATCGACCGGATTTTGGACCGGGAATTCGTGCCGAAAAAACTCTACGATACCCTGCGCGACCACACTCCCGTCCAAATCTTTCCCCGCGACATCGACTACACCGAATGGGAAACCCTGCGCAAATACCCGCTCCTGAACTGGAACATGGGCATGGTTTACAACCTGCGTGAAAGCGACGAACGCATCTATCCGCAGGGCGAACTGGGGCGCCGCACGATCGGACTGACCGGCGACCGAGGCAACTACGGCATCGAGGCCGTCTATCGCGAAGAGTTGGCCGGCCGCGACGGTCGGGCCACGCGCCAACGCATCGCCCGGGGTTTTTACGGCCGCGTCGTGGACGGCGACAACATCGACCCGATCGATGGACTGGACGTGGTCACGACGCTCGATCTCGATGTGCAGGACGTGGCGAACCGTTACCTGCGCGAACAGCTCGAAGCCCAGAACGCCATCTGGGGCACCACGATCGTGATGGAGGTCCGCACGGGCGAAATCCTCGCCCTCGTGAATCTGGGGCGCACCCCCGGCGGCGGATACGCCGAGCGGGAGAACTACGCCATCGGGCGTAACACGGAGCCGGGCTCGACCTTCAAGCTGGCTTCGATGCTGCTGTTGCTGGACGACGCGGATATGCCGCTGGACCAGACCTACGACACGGGCAACGGACGTGTGGTGAAGGTCGGCGGCATCCGGGTGCAGGATTCGCACGCCGGATTCAACGACATGGATTTCCGCACGGCGGTCGCCCAGTCGTCGAACGTCTATTTCGCCAAGGCGATCTGGGAGCGTTATGCCGACAACAAGGAGCGTTACAGCGACTTCATGAAAAAGCTGCACCTCGACCAAACCGTCGGACTGGAGGCTTTCGGCGAGAAAAAACCGCTCTTTCAGGATTGGAAGGAGGTGCCCGACCCCAACAGTATGCTCGTACGCCGCTCGTTCGGCTATCGTATCAAACTCTCCCCGATCCAGGTCATCACCCTCTACAACGCCATTGCCAACGACGGCAAGATGATCTCGCCGATTCTGGTCCGGGAGCTGCGTCGGGACGGGGACGTGGTCAAGCACTTCAAAACCCAGACTCTCGTGGATAAAGTCTGCTCCGAACGTACGCTGCGTGAGGTCCGCAAACTTCTCGAAAGCGTCGGCACGGAAGGTACGGGTGCTGGATTTTTCCGCGACACGACCCTCTACACCGTAGCGGCCAAGACCGGTACGGCCCAATACGCCGACGACAAAATCGGCTACCGCGACGGCTATTACATCGGCAGCATGGTCGCCTACTTCCCGGCTCACAACCCTCGCTACACGGTGCTCACGACGATCCACACCAAGCGGCAGGCCGGCAAATCCTACTACGGCGGCCCGCTCTCGGGTCCGGTGGTCAAGAAAGTCGTCACCTACCTCTACAACCGGGAGCACGACTGGGATCTCTCGCCGGAAAATTCAGGGGAAAAACACTATCCCCGGCGAATCAAAGGCGGCGACATCGCCCAGATCCGCCGCATCGCCGACAAATTCTCGCCCCGCACCTCGTTCGAAGACCGCAAAGGCTGGGGAACGGTACGGATCGACTCCCTCTCGAACGTCACGATCTCGACGCTCGCACAGGACGACCAAACGATGCCCAACGTCGTAGGCATGGGACTCAAAGACGCCCTGTTCCTGCTCGAAAGCCGGGGCCTCAGAGTTTCCTTCTCGGGACGAGGCTCCGTCCAATACCAAAGCATCGCTCCCGGCACGCGGATCTCGCGCGGGGGAGCCGTAACCATAACACTCAAATAAAGAGATGAAACAAATTCAAGAATTAATCAAGGCGACACAGGTGCTCCGCGTGGAAGGCAACTCCGATACACGTGTGAGCAGACTGGCGTATGACTCCCGCCGCATCGCTCCCGGGGACTGCTTCTTCGCCGTGAGCGGCACCCAAAGCGACGGGCACGCCTACATCGACGCGGCCGTCACCGCCGGTGCCGCAGCCGTCGTCTGCCAGCGGCTGCCCGAACACCTCGCCCCGTCGGTCTGCTACGTCGTCGTAGCGGATACCAACGCCGCGATGGCCGACATGGCCGCCGCATTCTACGGCGACCCGAGCCGTCAGCTCAAACTGGTCGGCATCACGGGCACCAACGGCAAAACCACCACCGTCACCCTGCTCTACGACCTCTTCCGGGGCTTGGGCTACAAGGTCGGCCTGATCTCGACGGTCGTTTACCGCATCGACACCGAACGCATCGAATCGACCCACACCACCCCCGACGCCATCCGCCTGAACGAGATGATGGCCCGCATGGTCGAAGCCGGGTGCGAATACTGCTTCATGGAGGTCTCCTCGCACGCCATCGTGCAGGAGCGCATCCGGGGACTGCATTTCACGGGCGGCATCTTCTCGAACATCACCCATGACCACCTGGACTACCACAAGACTTTCGCCGAATATATCCGGGCAAAAAAACTCTTCTTCGACAATCTCCCGAAAGAGGCTTTCGCACTGATAAACATCGACGATCGCAACGGCCGGGTCATGGTGCAGAACACGCGGGCGACCGTCAAAACCCTCTCGCTGCAATCGATGGCCGACTTCCGATGCAAGATCCTCGAAACACACCCCGACGGTATGGAACTGCGCATCGACGGACGTGAAGTATGGGTCCATTTCCTCGGCCGCTTCAATGCTTACAACCTGCTCTGCGTCTATGCCGCAGCCCTGCTGCTGGGCGCCGACCGCGAAGAGGTGCTCCAAATCATGAGCACGCTGCATCCCGTAAGCGGACGCTTCGAATTCGTACGGGCCGCCGACGGCACCACGGCGATCGTCGATTACGCCCATACGCCCGACGCTCTGGAAAAAGTGCTCCAGACCGTCGAGGAGATCCGCCGCCCGGGACAACAGCTCTTCGTGCTGTGCGGCTGCGGCGGCGACCGGGACAAGACCAAACGCCCCGAAATGGCGCAGATCGCCGTAAAATACGCGACCACCGCAATCCTCACTTCGGACAACCCCCGCCACGAAGATCCCGACGCGATCCTCGACGACATGGTCGCAGGACTCGCCCCGGGTGACCGCTACCTGCGGATCGCCGACCGCGCCGAAGCCATCCGCACGGCCGCGATGCTCGCCAAGCCGGGCGACATCCTCCTGCTGGCCGGCAAGGGACACGAAACGTATCAGATCGTCGGCGACGTAAAAAACCATTTCGACGACAAGGAGGAGGCTCTCCGTGCCTTCGCCCTCTACGCTAAAAATTAACCTGCGACATGCTCTATCATCTTTTCAAATATTTCGACAACGTTCACAACCTGCCCGGCGCAGGTATGTTCCAGTACATTTCGTTCCGCGCGGCGGCAGCCATCATCATCGCCCTGCTGATCGTCATCGTCTTCGGACGCAACATCATCAACTTCCTGCGCCGCAAACAGATCGGTGAGGAGATCCGCGATCTGGGGCTCGAAGGACAACTCCAGAAGAAAGGCACGCCCACGATGGGCGGCGTAATCATCCTGCTGGCCATTCTCATCCCCGTACTGCTTTTCGGACAGCTCGACAACGTCTATATCCAACTGATGCTGGTTTCGACGATCTGGCTGGGGCTGATCGGCTTTCTGGACGACTACATCAAAGTCTTCCGCCACCACAAAGAGGGGCTCAAAGGGCGTTTCAAGATCGTGGGACAGGTCGGCCTGGGCATTATCGTAGGTACGACCATGTGCTTCTCGCCCGACATCGTCGTCCGGGAAAAGACGACCGAACCGGTCGAAACGATCTACCTCGACGAACACGGCCGAACCATCGCCGACCACATCCAGCGGCGCATCGTCAGCTCCGAGAGCCGTCAGACGACCCAGACCACGATTCCCTTCGTCAAGGACAACGAATTCGATTACAGCTGGCTCACGGGCGGCAACCGCACCCTCACTTGGATTCTCTACGTCGTCGTGGCGATCCTGGTGGTCACGGCCGTTTCGAACGGCGCCAACCTCACGGACGGACTCGACGGCCTGGTGACGGGGGTATCGGCCCCGATCGTACTGGTGCTGGGCATCCTGGCCTATCTCTCCGGACACATCGTCTATGCCGACTACCTGAACATCATGTACATTCCGGGCAGCGGCGAACTGGTCGTCTTCGCAGCGGCGCTGGCCGGTGCGCTGGTCGGCTTCCTCTGGTACAACAGCTTCCCGGCACAGATCTTCATGGGCGATACCGGCTCGCTCTCCATCGGCGGCATCATCGCCGTCTTCGCTCTCTGCATCCGCAAGGAGCTGCTGCTGCCCCTTCTCTGCGGCATCTTCCTGGTCGAGAGCCTCTCGGTCATGCTTCAGGTGAGCTACTTCAAATACACCAAACGCAAATACGGCGAAGGACGCCGCATTCTGCTCATGTCCCCCCTGCACCATCACTACCAGAAACAGGGTTTCTTCGAAACCAAGATCGTCACCCGTTTCTGGATCGTGTCGCTGCTGCTGGCGGCCATTACCCTGGTAACGCTTAAAATCCGATAACCCCATGAAAAAAATAGTTGTCCTGGGCGGCGGCATCAGCGGCTACGGCTCCGCGATCCTCGCCAAGAAGAAAGGATTCGACGTTTTCCTCTCCGACAAGGGGCGGATCGCCGACCGCTACAAAGCCAAACTGGACCAGTGGCAGGTCCCCTACGAGGAGGGGCACCACTCCGAAGAGCGGATTCTCGCGGCGGACGAGGTCGTCAAGTCGCCCGGCATTCCGGACAAGGCGCCGATGATCGTCAAACTCCGCGAAGCGGGCATTCCGGTCATCTCCGAAATGGAGTTCGCGGGCCGCTACCTGGGTAAGGCCCGGACGATCTGCGTCACCGGCTCGAACGGCAAGACGACTACTACGTCGCTCATCTACAAGATCCTGCGCGACGCCGGCTACAACGTAGCCCTCGGCGGCAACATCGGCGAGAGTTTCGCCTACTCGGTCGCTACCGGCGATTACGACTGGTACGTACTGGAGTTGAGCTCGTTCCAGCTCGACGGCATGTTCCGGTTCCGCGCCCATATCGGCGTGCTGACGAACATCACGCCCGACCACCTCGACCGTTACGACTACTGTTTCCAGAACTACGTGGATGCCAAGATGCGCATTACGCAGAACCAGAATTCGCGCGACTTCTTCATCTATTCGGGCGACGACGAGGTGATCTGGCAGCAGTTGCCCAAATACGACCTGCGGATGAAGCAGCTCCCCTTCGCGGCCAAAAACGCCGTGGCGAGCGGCGCAGGCGATGCGTTCCTTCTGGACGGAAAATTCACCGCAACTGTCGGCCGGGAGTCGGTGGAGATCGACACGGCCAAAATGCGGATTCCCGGGCTGCACAACGCTTATAATGCTATGGCGGCGGCGCTCGCAGCGCTCGCGGCCGGAGTATCCCCGATCCGCATCCGCAGCTCCATCTACGACTTCGCGCCGGTGGAACACCGGCTCGAACCCGCCGGAGAGATCGGCGGCGTGGCCTACATCAACGACTCGAAAGCCACCAACGTCGATTCCACGTGGTACGCACTGGAGAGCATGAAACGTCCCGTAGTCTGGATCGCAGGCGGTACGGACAAAGGCAACGACTACGAGCCGCTCAAGCGGTTCGCCCGCGAAAAAGTGCATACGCTCGTCTGCATGGGCATCGACAACCGCAAGCTGGTCGAAAGTTTCACGGGCATAATTCCCGAAATCATTTCGACCGATTCGCTCGACGCGGCGATGCAGGCGGCCCGCAAAGCTTCCCGTCCGGGCGACGTGGTGTTGCTTTCACCGGCCTGTGCGAGCTTCGACCTCTTCAAAAATTACGAAAACCGGGGCGAACTGTTCAAACAGTGGGTCGCCGAACACGCGAAATAATAAGATGGAAGCGGAAAAACAGACGGAGAAAACGGCCGGCAATCCGAACACAGAGGGTACGACTGTGCAGACCGACGCACCCGGACAGGAGCCCGGCATGAAACTCTTCGCCGGGGACAAGGTGCTGTGGATCATTATCGCGGCACTGGCCGTCATTTCCGTACTGGTGGTCTATTCCTCGACGGCGAAGATGGCCTACGATGCGCATACGGCTCGTTCGACGGCCCACTTCCTGCGCCAACAGCTGCTGATCCTTTTCGTCTGCGTTCCGCTGATCATCATCGTACACAAGATCAACTCCCGGATATACAACCACCTGGCGCTGGTCGCCTATGCAGGCAGCGTTCTGCTGACGCTGGCCGTCTATTTCATCGGCGCCACGACCAACGGCGCCGCCCGCTGGATTCCGCTCGGTCCTTTCCAGTTCCAGCCTTCGGAAGCACTCAAGGTCGCCACCGTACTGTTTCTGGCCCGGCAGCTCGCCGGCCGGCAGAGCGTGATCGACAAATTACGGATCATCCCCTCGCTCAACCCGCTGCGGTGGAAGCGCCCCGACCAGCGCAAAATCTGGCGCGAGGGCACGTGGCCCATCCTGGCCCCCGTCCTGCTCTCCTGTGTAGTGATCTTCCCGGCCCACACCTCGTCGGCCGTGCTGGTCTTCTTCGCCTCGTGGGTGATGATGCTTATCGGACGGGTGAGGATCGGTGAACTGATGAAACTGCTGGGCCTGGCCTTCGCCGCCGTAATGCTGGCCGGCCTGCTGAATCTGGGCCGCAGCGAAACGGCCGGCGGCCGCGTGGAAACCTGGATCGACCTCTGGACCAAGCCCCAAACCGAAAAGCCGATCGACCAGCTGACCGACACCGAGCGTTCGATGATCGCCATCCACAACGGCGGCATCCTGGGCGAAGGCGCCGGACAGAGCGCCATGCGCATAGAGATGATCCACCCGGAAAGCGATTACGCCTACGCCTTTTTCGTCGAGGAGTACGGTATCGTCCTGGCGCTGCTGCTGCTGTTGCTCTACCTGTGGATCTTCTTCCGTGCCATCGAAATTTTCCGACGGTGCGGCACGGCATTTCCGGGTCTGCTGGTCCTGGGATTGGCCCTGTTGATTACCTGCCAGGCGCTGCTGCACATCATGGTAACGGTAAACCTGATTCCCGAAACGGGACAAACCCTGCCGCTCATCTCACGCGGCGGCTCCTCGACGATCTTCACGGCTATCGCCCTGGGCATGATCTTGAGCGTCAGCCGACAGAACGACGAACAATCGCACGACATGCCCAAATCGGAAAGCATCTATGAGAAATAGCCCGCGACACTTCCCCACCGAAACCGCCGTTCCCGAGGGATCGATGCAACTACCGACCTCCGGTTCGAAGACCGTCGGACAACCCGCAGCCGCACACTACCAGCTTCGGCTCTGTTCCGACATCCTGTCCCGAATCGTCAGCACAACGGAAAATCCGAATCTGCCGGAGCCACCGAGCCTCCCGACATCGGATTTTGCCTGTACGATATAATTGAAAAAACGAAATGGAAGCGATCAGATTAGACAAATACCTCTGGGCCGTACGCATCTTCAAGACCCGCAGCGACGCGGCCGAAGCCATCCGCCAGAACCGGGTGCTGGTGAACGACGCCTACGCCAAACCTTCGCGCGAAGTGCGGATCGGCGACCGAATCGCCGTCAAACGGATGCCCGTGACCTATCTCTTCGAAGTCGTGGGCTACGTGTCGAGCCGCCAGCCGGCCAAGAACGTCCCCGACTACTGTCGCAACATCACTCCGCAATCGGAACTCGACAAGCTCAACATCCCCCGCGAAACGGTCTTCGTCTTCCGCGACCGGGGTACGGGACGTCCGACCAAAAAGGAGCGGCGCGAACTGGACAGCCTTATGGAGGAGATATATTTGGAAGAAGAGGAAGAGTAACCAAAGAAATATAATACTTATCGGACAATAATTCCATTCAAACGAACTTTTTTTTCACAATAATGTTATTTTTGCAGTATGGGAAACGGCAGAAACCTTCAACTTAAATAAAAATACCATTATGAAAAAATCTTTACGTTTTTAATCGGTTTGTCCCTGTGGACCTTGACTGCGACAGCACAAGAACCGGTCGCCGAAACGACCTCTCCCGTTGCGACGGAAACGGATTCGCTGCAGCGGGTCGTCGATGACCTATCCCAGCAATTACGGCACCAAAAGAACGAGGAACTCGATCGCAAAATATGGAAAAACAGGTCCAAGTACTTCAACCTCGGTTACGTAAAACAATCGCTCGTATTCAAGGATTTCGGCGACGAGAAGCTGAAAAACGATTTCGGCGTGTCGATCAGTTGGGGTAAAACCTATTTTACCTGCACAAAAAACCGTTGCTCGGAATGTTGAAATTCGGTCTGGACTGGAGCTGGGTCGATCTGAACTATTCGAAATACACGATCTCCGAATCGGAAGAGCCGGGTTCGGGTTCCGTCGGCGACATTATGGATGAAACGATCGACATCGGCAATCATCAGCTGGAATACGGCATGCAGGTCGGTCCTTCGATTACGATCAACCCGGTTCACGAACTGAAAATCAGCCTCTATTTCCGACTCACGCCCTCCTACTCGATGATGTACCTCGACGATAGTTTCAACTCCAACTTCGCCCTGTTCTACAGCTTCGGCGGATCGGTGGCCTGGAAAGTGATTTCGGTCGGCGTGGAAGGTCGCTGGGGCCAGGCCAAATACAATGGATTCTCACTCGAAGATGCAGACCTGGAGGGCATCTCATCGACCAAAACGAAACTGAAAACCAACTCCGTCCGTTTCTACGTCGGATTCCGCTTCTAAAAAGCGCCGACCGCAATAACGAAGAAACGCGCCGCTGAATATCAGCGGCGCGTTCTTTGTGTTGAGCTACCTGGATTCGAACCAAGAATAACAGGACCAGAATCTGTTGTGTTACCATTACACCATAGCTCAATGTCCTTTCGGTGATGCAAAAGTAGAACTTTATTTTTCAACTGCAAAGAAAATTCCGAAAAAAATTTATACTTTTGTTCATAACCCCTTTCGGGAAAAACGGCCTGCAAAAGTAAAACAACACATAAATCAACCAATTATGGGAATCAAATTCCGTCTTATCGTCATGAACTTCCTGCAGTACGCGATCTGGGGTTCGTGGCTCATTTCGCTGGGCGCCTACCTCGGCGGAGGTCTTCAGTTCACAGGGTTGCAAATCGGCAGTTTCTTCGCTACGATGGGTATCGCATCGCTCTTCATGCCGGCCCTCATGGGTATCATCGCCGACCGCTGGATCCCCGCGCAGAAGCTGCTGGGCATCTGCCAGCTCATCAGCGCCGGGTTCCTCGTCGCAGCCGCCTCGCAAACCGCCTACGGCCCCCTGTACACCTGCATGTTGATGAGCGTCATGTTCTACATGCCCACCATCGCCCTCTCGAACTCGGTAGCCTACAATGCCCTCGACCTGGCGAAACTCGATGCCGTGAAGCACTTCCCGCCCATCCGGGTCTGGGGTACGGTCGGCTTCATCGCCGCCATGTGGTTCGTCGATCTGGTTCAGATAGGCGGCGTACAGATCAAACTGACCTATTGGCAACTGTACGTTTCGGCCATCCTCTCCCTGATTCTCGCGATCTACTCCTTCACGTTGCCGGGCTGTCCGGTCAGTCATGCCCGGAAAAGCCAATCGTGGATCGACACGCTCGGACTCCGCGCATTCGCTCTCTTCAAGGAGAAACGCATGGCGATCTTCTTCATCTTCTCGATGCTGCTGGGCGCCGCTCTTCAGATTACCAATGCCTTCGGCGACAGTTACATTCAGAACTTCGGCACGATGCCCCAATACGCCGACTCGCCCATCGTGCGCCACTCGGTAATCCTGCTCTCGCTCTCGCAAATGTCCGAAACATTCTGCATCCTGCTGATTCCCTTCTTCCTGCGACGCTTCGGCATCAAATGGGTGATGCTGATCTCGATGCTGGCCTGGGTGCTCCGCTTCGGATTCTTCGGTATCGGCAATCCGGGATCGGGTGCCGTTTTCCTGATCCTCTCGATGATCGTTTATGGGGTCGCATTCGACTTCTTCAACATTTCGGGCTCGCTTTTCGTCGAAAAGGAAACTACCCCCGACATCCGTTCCTCGGCGCAGGGTGTCTTTATGATCATGACCAACGGACTCGGTGCTTTCTTCGGCTCCTACGCGGCAGGTGCGGTAGTCGATGCTTTCGGCTGGCCCGAATCATGGTATATCTTTGCGGGTTACGCGCTGGTCGTCGCCATCGTCTTCGCAATGGTCTTCCGCTACAAACACAAGCCCGAAGAGATGGGGGCCGTAAGCCACTAACAAGCAATCCCCGTCACAACAAACGGCCGGAAACTATCACGTTCCGGCCGTTTTCATTTATAATTCAAAGTTCTCAACGCATCAGCACCGAGCTATCCCCGTAACTCAAAAAACGGAAATCGTGCGTGAGGGCGTAGTCGTAAATCCGATGCCAATCATCTCCCACGTAAGCCGACACCAACAACAGCAACGTCGATTTGGGCTGGTGGAAGTTCGTGACGATATTGCGCACGATCCGGAAACGGTATCCCAGCGGCGTAATCATGATCTGCGTGGCGGCCTTGAGTTTCTCGATCCCCTCACGAACCATATAGTCTGACAGTACCTGCAATGCTTCGCGGCCTGTAAACACCTCGGGCAAGTCGTACAACTCCCACTGCCCGATCACGCGGCTCGCATCGGGCGCACCCGAAGTACGGATCCGCCACGCCAGCGCCGTCAAAGACTCCAGCGTTCGGACGGAAGTGGTACCTACCGCCGTAATATTATCCCACTTCTCCAGCAGCCGCTCCACGCTGCTTCGACGGATCTCGAAATGTTCCGTATGCATCGGATGCGCCGCCGCATCGCGGTCTTTCACGGGCAGAAATGTTCCGGCCCCCACGTGCAGGGTCACCTCTTCGAACGAAAACCCCTGCGTCCGCATCCGCTCGATCAACTCCGGTGTGAAGTGCAGGCCGGCCGTCGGAGCGGCCACGGAACCTTCGAATTTCGAATAGACGGTCTGGTAACGGGTATTGTCGATCTCCTGACTCTCGCGGTTCAGGTAAGGCGGGATCGGAATCCGGCCCAGATGTTCCAGCAGTTGTCCGAACGTCAGATCAGCCGTCCATTCGAAGCGGACGATCTGCTCGCGGCCGCCCTCGCCCTCACGCCAGGCCAGCATCCGTTCCGCGCGACCTTCATATTCGAAATCGATCACCAGCGGGCCTTCTTTCCATTTTTTGAGGTTACCCACGATGCAGCTCCAGCGGCACGAACCTTTCACGGCGAACGCCCGCTCGTAATCCGCCGGATCGTGCGGTTCGAGGCAGAATACCTCGATCCGAGCACCCGAAGGTTTGTGCATGATAATCCGCGCCCGAATCACCTTGGTATTGTTGAACACCAGCAGGGTCCCCTCAGGCAGTATGTCGCCGATGTCGCGGAAGCGGCGCTCCGAGATTTCCCCCCGTTCGTAAACAAGCAGCTTCGATGCCGATCGCTCCTCGAGCGGATACTTGGCGATCCGCTCGTCGGGCAGGTCGTAGTCGAAACGGTCTATGTCGATATGTCTTTCCATTTTCAGCATATAGCGGGCACAAAATTAATAAAAATCCCGGTCTTTACGGAAAAAATACCCGGTTTAGACCAGCAAATAAATTTGGCGCTGCGCTCGGCTTTCACTATCTTTGCATCAGATAGAAGGCGGTTCGGACAAGCTCGAACGGGTTCGGCTCGTCGTTCCCTTTTGCTATCTTTACAAAAAATTTCGCTCTGATAGGCTGCGTCCGGATATAAGTCGGCTCGATCCGGCTTCATCGCACGCCAGCACTATCTCGGCCTGTCCAATCGCTGAAAACCATGAAAACCGATTTTCTGGTCATCGGATCCGGCGCCGCCGGACTGAGTTTCGCCCTCAAAGCCGCAGAACACGGCCACGTTACACTGGTAACGAAAGGGAAAATGGACGAGTGCAACACCAACTATGCCCAGGGAGGCATCTGTTCGGTGACCTATGCGCCCGACACGTTCGAAAAACATATTCACGACACCCTGGTCTGCGGTGCCGGCAAATGCGACCCCGCAGCCGTCGAACTGGTAGTTCGCCGGGCCCCGGAGCTGATCCGCGACCTGATCGCCTGGGGCACGAAATTCGACAAGACACCCGACGGACGCTTCGAACTCAACCGCGAAGGCGGACATACCGAACATCGTATCCTCCACCACGAGGACCTCACGGGCGCTGAGATCGAACGGGCCCTGATAACCTCGGTACGCAAGCACCCCAACATCACGGTTCTCGAACACCATTTCGCCATCGACCTGCTGACACAGCACCACCTGGGCGAATTCGTCACCCGCCACACGCGCGGCCTGGCCTGCTTCGGAGCTTACGTGCTGAACCTGGAGAGCAACGAGATCGAAACCGTGCTGGCCAAATTCACCGTCGTCGCTGCGGGCGGCTGCGGCAACGTCTATTCTTCGACGACCAATCCGAGCGTCGCCACAGGCGACGGCATCGCCATGTGCCACCGCGCCAAGGCCATCACCGAAAACATGGAGTTCATCCAATTCCACCCCACCTCGCTCTACCATCCGGCCGAAAAGCCCAATTTCCTCATCACGGAGGCGATGCGGGGTTACGGCGCGATCCTGCGTCTGCAAAACGGCGAAGAGTTCATGGACAAATACCACCCGATGAAATCGCTCGCACCGCGCGACGTGACGGCCCGGGCCATCTATACCGAAATGACCCGCCGGGGCGAGGACTTCGTCTATCTCGACGTGCGGCACAAAGATCCGGAGCAGACGCGCCGGCATTTCCCGAACATCTATGAAAAATGCCTCTCGCTCGGCATCGACATCACCCGCGACCTGATCCCCGTCACACCGGCGGCACACTACTGTTGCGGCGGCGTAAAGGTCGATCTCAACGGCGAAACCTCGATCCGACGGCTCTATGCCCTGGGAGAAACCTCCTGCACGGGGCTGCACGGCGCCAACCGGCTGGCTTCGAACTCCCTGATCGAAGCGGTCGTCTATGCCGACCAAGCCGCCAAACACGCCACCTCCCGGCTCTCCTCGGTCGAAATCCAGGAGGGTATTCCCGACTGGGATTTCGAAGGCACCCAGCACACCGAAGAGATGCTGATGATCATCCAGTCCAAACGCGAGATGCAGGCCATCATGTCCAACTACGTCGGCATCGTCCGCTCGAATCTCTCGCTCGAACGCGCCCTGCGCCGCCTGTCGATCATCTACGAAGAGACCGAAGAGCTACACAACAAGATCAAGCCCAATCGCGAGCTGTGCGAACTGCGCAACATGATCGCCGTGGCCTACCTGGTCATCAAACAAGGCAGCGCATTGAAAGAGTCGGTCGGCTGCCACTACAACTCCGACTACCCCAAACCGGACAATAAATAATCTGCAAGAGAACTCACCCACAATCTTTATTACCGTTTATGACCTTACAGGAAGAGATCACCCGCCGGCGGACGTTCGCCGTCATCGCGCACCCGGACGCCGGTAAAACGACCCTGACCGAAAAACTGCTGCTCTTCGGCGGCGCCATCCACGTCGCGGGAGCGGTCAAAAGCAATAAAATCAAGAAGGGAGCCACCTCCGACTTCATGGAGATCGAACGTCAGCGCGGTATTTCGGTCGCTACGTCCGTCATGGGCTTCGAATACCAGGGCCGCAAGATCAACATTCTCGATACCCCGGGCCACGAAGACTTCGCCGAAGATACCTACCGCACGCTGACGGCGGTGGACTCCGTAATCATCGTCATCGACGGCGCCAAGGGCGTCGAGTCCCAGACCCGCAAGCTGATGGACGTCTGCCGCATGCGGCAGACCCCGGTGATCGTCTTCGTCAACAAGCTCGACCGCCCCTGCAAGGATCCCTTCGACCTGCTGGACGAAATCGAGAAGGAACTCCGCATCCGGGTACGTCCCCTCTCATTCCCGATTTCGAGCGGCGACACCTTCAAGGGCGTTTACAACATCTACGAGAAGAACCTCACGCTCTTTACGAGCGACGAACGGCAGACGGCCGACGCTTCGACCGTAGAGATCAACGACCTCGCCTCGCCCGAACTGGACGAATACATCTCCGAACGCTACGCCAAGCAACTGCGCGAAGACACCGAACTGGTCGAAGGCGTGTACGACGCTTTCGACCGCGACGCTTACCTGCGGGCTGAGCTGGCCCCGGTCTTCTTCGGCTCGGCGGTCAATAATTTCGGCGTGAAGGAGTTGCTGGAGTGTTTCATCCGCATCGCCCCCTCGCCGCGCCCTGCGCCGACCGAAACCCGGATCGTGGAGCCTGCCGAGGAGAAAATGACAGGCTTCGTCTTCAAGATCCACGCCAACATGGATCCGAACCACCGCGACCGCATCGCCTTCCTGAAGATCTGCTCCGGCACGTTCGAACGTAACAAGAATTTCCTGCACGTGCGCAGCGGCAAACAGATGAAATTCTCCTCGCCGACGGCTTTCATGGCCGAGAAAAAGTCGATCATCGACTTCGCCTACCCGGGCGACATCGTCGGCCTGCACGACACGGGCAACTTCAAGATCGGCGACACCTTCACCGAAGGCGAAAAGCTCAAATTCACAGGCATTCCCTCCTTCGCACCCGAACAGTTCCGTTATATCGAGAATGCCGATCCGCTGAAATTCAAGCAACTGGCCAAAGGCATCGATCAGCTCATGGACGAAGGCGTGGCGCAGCTCTTCACCTCGTCGCTCAACGGCCGCAAAATCATCGGCACGGTGGGCGCCCTGCAATTCGAGGTGATCGAATACCGCCTGGCGCACGAATACAACGCCGCCTGCCGCTGGGAGCCGATCTCCATCTACAAAGCCTGCTGGATCGAGAGCGACAACGCCGAGCAGCTGGCCGACTTCAAACGGCGCAAACATACGAACATGGCCATCGACAAGCACGGCCGCGATGTATTTCTGGCCGACACCAGCTATGCCCTGGCCCTGGCGCAGGAAAACTTCAAGGACATCAGATTTTACTTCACCTCGGAGTTCTGATCCCGTTACAAGCAAGTTCTGATCCCGCCAGCAATCATCAAAATATAAACCACCCGTGCTACCATTGCACGGGTGGTTTTATTGTCAAAATAACTACTCTTCCCCGCACAAACGATTCGCGCGACATACCACATCCGTTCTCGATCGTCCCGGTCTTCTATACACTCACACGAAAAGGGCTGCCTCTGTAGGCAGCCCTTTCGATTTTCAGGATGGGAAACCCACGCCGACAACAACTCTATTTTTCGAGCCCCATCTTTTCGATCAGAGCCTTGGTTTCGGGCTTGTGTCCCCGGAAATTCACATAGAGCGTCATCGGATGTTCGTGACCGCCCTTCGAGAGAATTTCGCGGCGGAAAGCCTCCGCCACTTCGGGATTGAAAATACCCTTCTCCTTGAACAGCGAGAAGGCATCGGCCGCCAGCACCTCGGCCCACTTGTAACCGTAATAGCCCGCAGCATATCCGCCGGCAAAAATGTGGCTGAAAGCCGGCGACATCGCAGCACCCTCGACAACCGGGAGTACCTGAGCCGGAGCCATCGCCGTCCGTTCAAACAGTTCGACATCGCCCTCGAACGGCTTGTCGATCGAATGCCATGCCATGTCGTTGAGCCCGTACAGCAACTGGCGGACATTGAAATAAGCCGCCTGATAGTTCTCTGCGGCGACGATCTTGGCAATCAGGTCGGCAGGAATCGGTTCTCCGGTCTTGTAATTCACGGCCCACAAGTCGAGGAACTCTTTCTCGGTCGCCCAATTCTCCATGATCTGCGAAGGCAGCTCGACGAAATCCTGATATACGTGCGTACCGCTGATCGACTCGTGCTCTCCCTCCGAAAGAATGGCGTGCAGCGCGTGTCCGAACTCATGCAGGAAAGTTTCGAATTCACTGAAAGTAAGCAGTGAAGGAGTCGTATCGGTCGGCTTGGTGAAGTTCATCACCAGCGACACCAGCGGGCGGGTTTCGTGTTCCTCGACGATTGAAACGCTCCGGAACTCGGTTTCCCAAGCCCCGCCGCGTTTGGTAGCCCGGGGGAAGAAGTCGAGGTAAAGTTCCGCCAGGAAGCGACCGTCCTTGTCGGTCACGTCGTAAGCCGTCACCTCGGGATGATAGACCGGGACTTCGGGATTCGGCGTGAAATTAAGGCCGTAGAGCTTATTGGCAAGCAGGAATACCCCCCGCTTCACACTGTCCAACTGCAAGTAAGGCTTCACCAACTCCTCGTTGAGCTCGTATTTCTCATGGCGGTACTTCTCCGAGTAATAAGCCATATCCCAGGGCATGACCTCGCCTTCGAAACCCTGCGAGCGGGCATACTCCCCGATCGTATTGTAATCCTTCACGGCATACTCCTTGGTCTGGGCAAGCAATTCATCCAGGAAAGCATTGACCGTCTGCGCGTTTTCAGCCATTCGGTCGGCCAGCACGTAATCGGCGTACGTCGGATACCCCAACAGGTTGGCGATCTTCAAACGCAGATTGACCATCCGCTTGATGTTCTCCGTATTGTCGAACTCACCGCCCAAGCAGAGGGAGTTGCTGGCTCTCCAAAGCTTCTCCTTCAGCTCGCGGTTGGTCGAATACTCCATGAAAGGGACGTAACTCGGCGCCTGAAGCGTCACCGTCCATCCCTGCTCGCCACGGGCCTTGGCTTCGGCGGCCATACCGTCCCGCACGAAATCGGGAAGCTCGGCCACCTGCGCCGGATCCGTGATATTGATCGTAAAGGCATTCGTGGCAGCCAGCACATTGTGGCTGAACCGGAGCGAAAGCTCCGAAAGTTCGGTCGAATATTGCCGGTACAGTTCCTTGTCCTCATCGGAAAGGTTCGCACCGCTGCGCACGAAACCGTTATAGGTTTCCTCCAGCAATTTCTTGTCCTCTTTCGAAAGGAACCACCCCGGATGTTCATAGACGGCCTTCACACGCTCGAAGAGCTGCGGGTTGAGCGATATGTCGTTGGACAGGGCCGTCAATTTGGGCTGTACGTTCTCGGCCACCTGCTGCATCTCGGGCGTAGCATCCGCTTCGAGCAGGTTGAAAAAAATACCTTCGACCCGCGAAAGCAGCCGGCCCTGACGATCGAGCGCCACGATCGTATTATTGAAGGTCGGCTTGGCTGGATTGTTTACGATCGCGTCGATTTCGGCACGCGACACAGCGATCGCGGCATCGAACGCCGGTTCGTAATCGGACACCCGGATCCGGTCGAACGGCGGGGTTTCGTGCGGCGTATTCCACTCCGCGAGCAAGGGGTTGTTCGTATCAATTTCAGGCAGCTGGGCAACGGGCATCGTATGGTCCGCGCATCCGGCTGCCAAAGCGGTTAAAAATGTCATAACAATCTTTTTCATCGGTTAAATTAGATTTTAGGCTTTTCATTCGGTTCGAGGGTCACGACGGGCACGGCAAGGCTGTCGGCAGGTTCTTCGGGCAGCTCCTCCATCAGGCCACAGGCCACGAGCATCGCCCGTTTATCAGGATCGGCCCCGCGAAAATCCCGGTAGAGGGTCATACCGTCCGCCGAACCGCCCCGAGAAAGCAGCGTCCGGAATTTCCGGGCGGTCGCACGGTCGAATACGTCGCCGGTCTGTTCGAAGGCCCGGAAAGCGTCTTTGTCGAGGACCTGCGCCCAGATATAGAAATAGTATCCCGACGCATAGCCCCCATCGAAAATATGCAGGAAATAGGGATAGCGGTAGCGGGGCTGTATCTGCGGGATCAATCCCCGGCGACCGTACACGGCATCGGCTTCGAACTCGTTCACATCGAAAGGTTCGTACTCCGTAATAGCGTGAATATCCATATCGGTAAGAGCGGCAGCTACCAGTTCGGTGACAATGAAGCCCTGGTTGAACTTGCCGCTTTCGCGGATGCGCTTGATCAAGCGTTCGGGAATCACCTCTCCCGTCGTATAATTGATCGCATAGTGGCGCAGCACTTCGGGTTCGGTCGCCCAATTCTCCATGATCTGCGAAGGGAGCTCCACGAAATCGCCCTCCACCCTGCCGAGCGACCGATATTTCACGTCGGCGAAAAGCGCATGCAGCCCGTGCCCAAACTCATGAAAAAGGGTCTGGACCTCATCGAGCGTAAGCAGCGAAGGCGTCAATTTGGTCGGCGGAGTAAAATTGCATACGATGGCGACCACAGGAGCGATGCGTTCGTCGCCTTCGTAGCGCTGGCTGCGGAACGCGGTACACCACGCACCGCTGCTCTTGCCGCTGCGCGGAAAAAAGTCGAAATAGAGCACGCCCAAATGAGTCCCGTCCACGTCGAGCACCTCATATACCGAGCAATCCTTGTGGTAAACCGGTGCGACCAACGGACGGAACGTAATCCCGTAAAGCCGGTTCGCCAGCGAAAAAGCGCCTTCCCGAACATTTTCGAGCGAAAAATAGGGCCGCAGCGTAGCATCGTCGAGCGCATATTTGTCCTTGCGCACCTTTTCGGCGTAATACCACCAATCCCAGGGTTCGAACGTCGCCCCCGGCACATCCCGCTGCAACATCGTATTCATCTCGGCCATCTCTTCCTTGGCGCGATCGAGCGCCGGCGTCCACACTTCGTTCAACAACTCATAAACGGCAGCGGGCGTTCCGGCCATCTCATCGGCCGTCACATAAGCCGCATAGGAGGGATAGCCCAGCAAGCGGGCTTTCTCGTTACGCAGGCGGGCGAAATCGTTCACCAGAGAGCGGTTATCGTACTCGCTGCCTTCGTTGCAACGGTCGATATATGCTTTGTACAACTGCTCCCGCAAGTCGCGCTGAGTAGAATACGTGAGAAACGGAATCCGGCTGGGAGCGTCGAGCGTAACGACCCACGCATCGTTCAATCCCAACTCCGCAGCCTTCTCCCGGGCCATCCCCTGCACGCTTGCAGGCAGCCCGTCGAGCTGTTTCTCCGTCAGTTTCAACATAAAATCATTCGTCGCCCGGAGGACATTATTGCCGAATTTCACGGGCAGCAGCGCCAATTCGCCGTTAATTTGACGCAACCGCTCCTTCTGCTGCGGATCGAGCAGCGCTCCCGCCCGCACGAACTTACCGTAAATCTTCTCCACCAGGCGCGTCTGCACGGCATCGAGGCCGAGGCTGCCGCGACGGTCGTAAACGGCTTTGATCTTGTCGAAAAGCACCTCGTCGAGCAGAATATTGTCCCGATGGGCGGCCAGCAACGGCATCGCCTGCTCTTTCGCCGCCAATAACTGATCGTTCACGTCGGCCGAACAGAGCATGTTGAAAACCAGCCCCACCTGCTCCAGCATCAAACCCGAACGGTCGTAAGCCAGAATGACATTCTCGAAAGAGGGCTGATCGCCGTTGGATTTGATAGCGTCGATCTCGGCTTCCTGAATCGACATCGCCCGCTGGAAGGCAGGCAGAAAGTGTTCGGGCCGGATCCGGTCGAAAGGAGGCACGCCGTAGGGCGTTTCCCACTCCTCGAAGAACGGATTCTCCGCCACCTCTTTACGCTGGTTGCATCCCGTAGTCATAAGCAGAATCAATGAAATTAAAAATAAAGAATATCGCTTCATCGGTTCGTTGGATTTTATTTACCTTTGCAAAGGTAAACAATTTATAAAAAATGCAACTGTTTTACGCCCCCGATATCGTTCCTCCGGAATATACGCTCAGCGAGGAAGAGTCGAAACACTGCATCCGCGTGCTTCGCATGGCCTGCGGCGAAGAGCTGCACATCACCGACGGCCGCGGTAACCTCTACCGCTGTGAAATCGTGGACGACAATCCCAAACGCTGCCGGGTGCGGGTGCGCGACACCAACAGCGAATTCGGCAAGCTGCCCTACCGCCTGACGATGGCCGTCGCCCCGACGAAAAACAACGACCGGTTCGAATGGTTCCTCGAAAAAGCCACGGAAATCGGGGTCGCGGAGATCATCCCCCTCGCCACGGAGCATAGCGAGCGACGCACGCTCAAGCCCGAACGGGAGAACAAGGTCATCACGGCTGCCGTGAAACAGTCGCTCAAAGCCTACCACCCCCGCCTGCACGAAATAACTCCGCTGCGACAGGTCATCAAGCAGCCCTTCGACGGACAGAAATTCATCGCCCACTGCGACGCTCCCCGTTCGGCCCTGGGCAAGGCATTTCTGCCCCACATCCTGCACAAAGGAGGCGACGTACTGGTTCTGATCGGGCCGGAAGGGGACTTCTCGCCCGAAGAGATCGACCTGGCCGTCCGGGGAGGTTTCCGCGAAATCACGCTCGGCTCGCAGCGCCTGCGCACGGAAACGGCCGCCGTCATGGCGACCGCATTGGTGGCTGCCGCCAACGAATCCGAAATCGGAACGGACGACAGACAACCGTCTTCAAAACCGGTACAATGAAACAACTTTGGGAAATATTCTGGTCGTTTTTCAAAATCGGACTCTTCACCTTCGGAGGCGGCTACGCCATGATCCCGCTGATCCAACGCGAGGTGATCGACCACCGCAAGTGGATCCCCGCTTCGGAATTTCTCGACCTGCTGACCCTGGCACAATCGGTCCCCGGCCCTATTGCGATCAACACGGCCGTCTTCGTCGGATACAAACGCTCGGGGCTCCGAGGCGCCTGCGCATCGCTGCTGGGCGCCGTGCTGCCGTCGTTCCTCATCATCCTGGCGATCGCCCTCTTCTTCGCGGGCATCCGTCAGAACCCCGTCGTCGATGCAGCCTTCAAAGGAATGCGCCCGGCGGTCGTTGCCCTGATCATCGCTCCGCTGGTCACCCTCACGCGGGGCATGCACTGGAGCATGATCGTGCTGGCCGCCGCACTGGCCGGACTGATCTGGTGGCTGGGTCTTTCACCGGTACTGATTCTTGCCGCCGGTGCAGGTGCAGGCATCGTCTGGGAATTGTCTATCGCAAAAAAGAGTAAGCAATGATATTCTGGGAACTGTTCGTCAGCTATCTGAAAATCGGATTCTTCGGCTTCGGCGGCGGTTATGCCATGCTGTCGCTGATCCAGAACGAAGTGGTCGTCCAGCACGCCTGGATGACCAACGCCGAATTCGCCGACATCGTGGCCGTATCGCAGATCACGCCCGGCCCCATCGCCATCAATTCGGCGACTTACGTGGGTTACACAGTTGGAATGCAAAGCGGCAGCGTATGGTACGGTATTCTGGGCTCGGTCATTGCGACTTTCGCGGTCTGCCTGCCGTCGATGACGCTGATGATTCTAGTCGCCCGCTACATCGCCCGACTCAAGGGCAATCCGCTGGTAAGCGGCGCCATGCGGGGACTCCGCCCGGTAGTGATCGGCATGATTGGGGCGGCCGCGCTCCTGCTGATGTTTCCGCAGGACGCAGGCGACGCCAGCTTCATCGACTTCTGGAGTTGGATTCTCTTCGGCGGCGTACTCGCAGGCTCCTACTTCAAACTCAATCCGATCCTGCTGATCGTCCTCTCGGCTGCCGCAGGCATCGCGATCTATCTTTAACCGCGCTTACTCTCCTCCGGCGACGAAGAAGATGCCGCCCGTAAAGAGCACTACCAGGAAAGAGATCAGGGCCAATGCCGTAAGCACCATGAATCCGATGTGCACGAAGCCCCATTTCTCGCCTCCGTGCGGCAGTCTCGGCGAGGTCAGAGCCGCGATAAGGCCCACGACAGGCGTAAGGATCAGACTTAAAACGAACGTCCAGGCGAATCCGATCTTGCGGCGGCTGCCGACGAGCCCGATCAGTACGGAAATAAGACACCAGGTCAGGATACCCAGTACAATAGAGAGCGTAGTCATAATTTCATAAGTTTTTCAAAACCGCTCTGCCCCGTACCGGCAAACCGATCGTCGGCTACCTGACAAAACGACAGTACGTCCCCAGGGGAAGCCGCTTGCCGGCCCGGTCGTCGAAGCAGAGTTCTCCGAATTGTTCCTCAAACGGCGTGCCGAAGGCCTGTCGCACGGCGGTCGAAGCGAGCGTTGCCGACAACCCCATCGAATAGAGGTTCAACACCAGAAACGCTCCGCGCGGCTCCAACAACCGGGCGCAACATTCGAGCATCTCGCCGATGTTATCCTCCAGAATCCACTTTTCGCCGTTGGCACCCCGTCCGTAAGCCGGGGGATCGAGGATAATTCCGTTGTAGCGGTTACCTCGCCGCACTTCGCGCTGCACGAATTTGAGCGCGTCTTCGACGATCCAGCGCACCCCCTCCAAACCGCTCTGCTCCATATTCTCCCGCGCCCAGGTCACGACCTGTTTGACCGAATCCACGTGGGTCGTATCGGCTCCCGCCGCCCGGGCCGCGAGCGTCGCTCCGCCCGTATAGGCAAAGAGATTCAGGACCTTCGGCGTCCGTTCCTCCGCTCTCATCCGCACACAGTTGTCGTAGATGAAATTCCAGTTGGCCGCCTGCTCCGGGAAAAGCCCCACGTGTTTGAACGAAGTGAGGCCCAAGCGCATGCGCAGCCGCATCCCTTCATAGGCATAGTCCACCGTCCACCGGGACGGCATCCCGGACCGCAACCGCCACTCCCCGCGTTCTTCGCTGCGTCCGTCACGCAGGAACGAGGCGTCGGCCAGGCGGCGCCACTCCTCCTCCGTAAGACTCCGCCGCCAGATGGCCTGCGGTTCGGGACGGCGCACGACATAACGGCCGAAACGTTCGAGTTTCTCGAAATCGCCGGAATCGATCAGTTCGTAGTCGGGGAATCGGGGAATCAGGGCTTCAAACATGGAATTATCTTTAATCATACAGCATATAACGAATTATCCGGTTCGTACACGGCATACTGCCGACATCCTACTTCTTTTACCGGCCTGCGGCGAACAGGCGCAAGCCGAACAAATTTCACCGAGCCGCCCGCAGAAACGGAACTCGCCCGCAACTTCCACCGCCGAAATAATCAGACCGATCCGGCCAATCGAAAGCGCGGGACTCTTTTGTTATTTTCGATCGCTCTCGTCGATCAGGCTCATTTCGCACCGGGCACAGTCGAACCGGAGCCGGTATCGGAACCGGCCGCGCATCAGAAACAGCTCTCCTTTCAGCGTCGGATGCTCCTTCAGGCACTGTCCGATCTCACGCCGAATGCAATAGGCCGAACGCATGACCGGATGCCCTGCCGTCGCAGGTTCCAGATCGAGTCCGCGTGCAATTTGCCGCACCCCGTGATCGCGGTAAAACTCCTCGGCCAGACGATTCGTAACATTCTCCTCGGCCGTAAGGACTTTCGACGGATAGGGCGCCGATCGATCCTCGGGCAGAATCGCATGGACGACAGGGCGGTCGAGCCGCGCCCGCCGCAAACGCTCCAATCCTTCGCGGCGCAGCTCCGCCAGCAGCGACACCGGCACGAAACGGTCGCACCCTTCGGAGCGAACCTCCCGCACGTCGAAAATCGTATCTCCGCTGCGGGAAAGTTGTGCGGCGACGGTTTCCGACATCTTCCGGGAATCTTTCGCCGGTTCGAACACCCCGTCGCGCGTAACCTCGGCCGCAACTCCCTCGCAATCGGTAAAACGCACCGTTACTCGCAGCGGCGTTATCGCCGCGTCGGCACGCACGGGAATCACGCGCCGCGTACGGCTGCGGTCGAGGGCCAACGAAAAGCGGCGGTCGAAATTGCGGAACACCTCCGCCCCCGCAACGACGCCCTCCATCCGGTTGGGCACGATGCGGCTTCCGGCCACTTCATTGACATTGGTACCCGCCAACCCGTTCCGGGTCAGCAAACAGATGCCGTCACCGGGAGCCAGATCACACGGCCCGGAGAGCGTAAAACTCCCTCGATCGACCCGCACAATGCGCCCCAACGGTTCGCCGACAGCTTTGGGCGTGTCGAACGATGCGACTCCCGCCCGGCGACCGTCGAAGAAATACTCCGACTCGCCCCGCGTGAAACTCTTCGAAGGATCCGGCTGAAAGTCCGGCCGGCTCTCTCCCACCGACGAGCGGCAGAATCCCGGCCGCGACGCGAGCGCCCGATCAATCCGCTGGCGGTAATAACTTACGACATTTTTGATATATCCGATATCCTTCAGGCGTCCCTCGATCTTGAACGAGGTAATCCCCGCATCGATCAGCTCGCCTATACGGTCCGACAAATTCAAATCCCGCACCGACAGCAAATGCCGCCCCTTGACGACCGTACGCCCGGACTCGTCCACCAGATCGTAGGTCAGGCGGCAGGGCTGGCTGCAAGCGCCCCGGTTACCGCTGCGTTCGCTCATCGAACGCGACAGGAAACAGCGGCCGCTGTACCCCACGCAGATCGCCCCGTGGACGAAACACTCCAGATCGACCCCGCAGGCGGCGCGGATCGTCCGGATCTCGTCGAGCGACAAGGCCCGCTCCAGAATCACGCGGGCAAAGCCGCAGCGCTCCAGAAAAAGCGCCTGCTCCGGCGTACGTGTGGCCGCCTGCGTCGAAGCGTGCAGCTCGACCGGCAGATTCATCCGCCGCAGCGCCATGTCCTGCACGATCAGGGCGTCCACCCCGGCGGCGATCAGCTCCCTGGCCTGCCGCTCGGCTTCGGCCAACTCGCCGTCATAGAGCAACGTATTGAGCGTAGCATGCACCCGTACACCGTATTGATGGGCATACTCTACCGCTCGGGCGATCTCCTCCGCAGAATTGCCCGCCGCGTGGCGCGCACCGAAGCGGGCGCCTCCGATATAGAGGGCGTCGGCGCCGTAATCGACCGCAGCGACGGCCGCCTGCAAATCTTTGGCGGGAGCGAGTAATTCGATGGATTTCACGGTGCTTTGTCGGAAAATATGCCGAAGAAAAAACCCGAAACGACATCCGGTTCCCCCGGGCCGCGTCGAGGCGTGTCTTATCTCGGGGCAAAAGTAAAAAATAATCGGCAAATGTGCTTGCGATTGGGGTTTGTTTTGTAATTTTGCTCTCCGAACACGTAATATTTCAAGACCATGCTTACGATCAAGCAACTCAGGGACGACCGCGAGGCGGCCATCCGCCGTCTGGCAAAAAAAGGAGTGGACGCCGCTCCGGTAATCGCCGAAATCGAAAAACTGGACGACCGCCGCAAGGCGATCCAGCACGAACTGGACGAATGTCTGGCCACACAGAACCAGGCGGCCAAACAGATCGGTGCATTGATGGGTCAGGGACGGCGCGACGAAGCCGAAGCCAAAAAAGCGGAAGTCGCGTCCCTCAAGGAGCGGTCGAACGCGCTGAATGCCGAATTCAAAGAGGTTTCGGATGCTCTTCAGGCCGCGATCGTCACCCTGCCGAACTTCCCGGCCGACATCGTGCCCGAAGGCAAAACGGCGGAAGACAATCTGGTTGTGAAACTGGTCGAAAGCTATACGCAATTGCCCGAAAACCCGCTGCCCCACTGGGAGCTGGCCCGCAAATACGACATCATCGACTTCGACCTGGGCGTAAAGCTCACCGGCGCGGGGTTCCCCGTTTATAAGGGACAGGGCGCCCGGTTGCAGCGTGCGCTCATCAACTTCTTCCTCGACTGCAACACGCGGGCCGGGTATCTGGAAGTGGAGCCTCCGGTCATGGTCAATGAAGCCTCCGGCTTCGGCACGGGACAACTGCCCGACAAGGAGGGACAGATGTACCACGCCACGGCGGACAACTTCTACCTCGTTCCGACGGCCGAAGTGCCCGTGACGAACATCTACCGCGACGTGATTCTCGACGAGAAGGATTTTCCGGTGAAGATGACCGCCTACACCCCCTGTTTCCGCCGCGAAGCCGGGTCGTACGGCAAGGATGTGCGCGGACTGAACCGTCTGCACCAGTTCGACAAGGTGGAGATCGTACAGTTGAGCCTTCCCGAAAAGAGTTACGAGGCGCTGGACGGCATGGTGGCCCACGTCGAAAGCATCGTCAAGGCACTGGAGCTGCCCTACCGCATCCTCCGACTCTGCGGCGGCGACATGTCCTTCACCTCGGCGCTGACTTATGATTTCGAGGTATATTCCGAAGCGCAGAAACGCTGGCTCGAAGTGTCGTCCGTGTCGAATTTCGAGTCGTTCCAGGCCAACCGCCTGAAACTCCGCTACAAGGATGCCGACAAAAAGACGCGGCTGGCACACACGCTCAACGGCTCCTCGCTGGCCCTACCCCGCATCGTGGCGGCCCTGCTGGAGAACAACCAGACGCCCGACGGCATCCGGATTCCTGAAGCGTTAATTCCTTATACGGGCTTTGATATGATTAAATAAATTTTTATATTTGCACCGTCAACACACAACTTAAACAATACAAAAAAATGGCTTACAAAATTAGTCCCGATTTGTGCGTAGCTTGCGGCACATGTATCGACGAATGTCCGGTAGAGGCAATCTCGGCCGGTGATGTTTATGTAATCGATCCTGACAAGTGCATCGACTGCGGCACCTGCGCAGGCGTTTGCCCGAGCGAAGCGATCAAGCCCGAATAATTTTACAAGAAGGCATAAAAAAGCTCTTCCCTCGAAAGGAAGAGCTTTTTTATTGTCTATTCCCAAGTGGATCTGCCGACACGCCCGAAACCCGGGGCCGATCCACCCATACGGCCTGCCGCCGGTCAGGGATTCACAACAGTTTTCCAGCCGATTTCAACGGCAGATCACGATTCCGCCGACCGTTAATTCGATACGCCCCGAAGCACCCTCGAAAGGGATTTCGCGGAAAGGTCGAAATACATCGGACGATAGCGGCGGGGCCGTGCATCACAGGACATCGAAAGACACGTGTACAGGGATTTTGCCGCAAACGAACCTTTCCGTTTGCAGAATCTATCTATTATACTTAATTATAGAGCACAGAAACATCGCGGGAGAAGCGTATCCCGCAATGTCTAATGCCTGTTTCAGCCCGTGAAAGGGGAAGCTCGCGGCACAATGGCCGCAAGCATTCCGGAAGAGGCGCGTGGAAAAGGATCGAAGGCATACCGTTGCAGGCGACGATCGTTCAACCTAAAACCTACCTAATTATGAAAGCACGTGTCTATTTATCGTTAGGAGCCTTGCTCCTGTTCTTGGCTCCGTTGAGTTGTTCCGACAAAGCGGAAAGTCCGGCACCGGAAACTCCGCCGGAAGAACAGCCGGTACAGCCTTCAGAAGAGTATAAGGAGATGTATCATTCGATGGAGGATAACATAAAGGACGAGGAACCCAGTCTCTATTACACGTACTTCCGTATGCGAAATGCCAGCGACCAGCCGCTGTACATTGCTGCAAGAGTACGAAGGAACCCATACGGATTCTTCTACTACCTCAAGCCGAAGGAACAAGCTACGCATTGGTGTTGTATAGAAAATTGCGCGGGTTTGAATTTCGATATGGATCAGGTATTAATCAAAGACTTGAACAAAGGCTTAGATTATTTAGAAATTTATTACCGAAACGATAAGGCCGGGACTTTAGGTCCGGAGAAAGATACCGCGATGCTTTATAATTTTATAAAGCCTATGACGGAAGAGATGGTCGGAACGCCGCGCGACCCGGCCCGTTGGGAGTATGAAGAGTTCCCGGACCGCCCCCGTGCCGTGCGATGGACGATTCATATCACCAATGAGGACTATGAAGAAGCCGTCCGTGCGACCACCGAGCGGTGGAAAGATTGGGATCGCTGGAGCGGTGAGCCGATAGAATGGGAATGATTTTCAATTTCGTCTATATCGTAGAAGCGGGCCCGCTTTTATCCCCCGCCTTACTGCCGAACCGAAAAGACCGATTCGCTCCTTCGAAAGTCGTCTTTCGCAGAATTCCGACCGGATAAAAGGAGTCCCCCGGACACGGATATTTCGCAGCAATGCTGCCTTCGGTTACTTACGTTCCTTGATCTGGCCGCTGCGATAGGCCGCCAGCAGGTTCTTCAGGTCGTCGATCTGCACCTGCAACTCCTTGCCGATAGTCGTATCGCGCACCGTGATGCGGTCGGTCGTCGCCTCGACGATCACCTTCGTAGAGATGATGTCCTTTCCCTCCTCGACGGCCTTGACCGCCGACTCGAAAGGCTCGTGCTGCACCAGTTGCAGCCCGTGCGAATTGTAAATCAACGTATAACCGGCGATGCCCGTTTCGGAATGGTACGCCTTGGAAAATCCGCCGTCGATCATCAGCAGCTTGCCGCCGGCCTTGATGGGACTTTCGCCCTTGCAGGTCTTCACGGGCACGTGTCCCGAAATGATATGGGATTTCTCTGGATCGAGTCCGAAAGCCGAAAGAATCATACTGCACATCTTCGTATCATCCAAATGCTTGTAATAAGCTCCCTTCTCCTCGTGGTGCGTCTTCTTGTCCTCGATCAGGTAACGCTCCAGCGTTGCCATCTTGGCCTTGTCGAAGAACGGGGATTCGGGGCCGCACCACAAGTACCACATGTAATCGAGCGCCATCTGCTGACTCTTGGCCCCATTGCCACCGAAATAGGCCTCCCGGGTCAGGCGGTCCAGTTTGTCCAGCAGGCTCCGTCCGGCATAGGGTTTTCCGTCCACGATGACTGTTTTGAACTCCCCTTCGTCGGTCATCGGAATCGAAGCGTGGTACATCAGGTTCGAATTGACGATCAGATACATACTGCCCTTCGAAAAGAGCAGCCGGATATGTTTCTGTAGTTTGTCGCTGTTCAGGAACGAGGCTTGCAACGTACGAATAAGCTGATCTTCGCCCGGAGTCAGCTTATAAGGATCCCGGGGATCGACCGTCGGAAAGTCGGCGTCCTTCAAGGGATAATCCTTGCCGTCGATCTCGATGGTTCCCTTCTCGTAGTCGATTTTCTCCAACAAAGCCCGCCCCTCCATCTTGTATTCGGGATGGCGCTTGATCATCTGTCCCTCGATCTTGAACTGGATCACCGAAATCGCCTTGTGCATCTGGGCCATCAGCAGTACATCGCGCTCCGTAACGCCCGAATTCTGCATCACTTTGGGCTGGTAGGGCTTGCAGGGTGAGTTCTCATAAACTTCCATGGCGAAGCGGGCCAGCGGCAGCAGATTGATGCCGTAGCCGTCCTCCAACACATCGAGATTGTCATAGCGGGCCGACACACGGATCACATTGGCGATCGAAGCTAAATTTCCCGCCGCAGCGCCCATCCAAAGAATGTCGTGATTACCCCACTGGATATCGTACATCTTGTACTGGGCCAGCGTATCGAAAATGAAGTGCGGACCGGGCCCCCGATCGAAAATATCGCCGATGATATGCAGACGGTCGATCGTCAGGCACTGGATCACATTGCTCATGGCGATAATGAAAGCATCCGCCCGTCCGATCGAGATGATCGAATTAAGAATCCCGTTGAAATAACTCTGTTTGGGCGATCCCGGCGAATCGGATTCGTGGAGAAGCTCCTGAATGACATAGGAAAAATCCGGAGGCAGCATCTTGCGCACCTTCGAGCGGGTGTATTTGACCGAAACGGCCCGGCAGACCTCTGTCAGCTGGTTGAGCGTAACCTTATACCAGTCGTCCAGATTCGATTCCTTCTGCTTGATGAGTTGCAGCTTCTCGGCGGGATAGTAGATCAGCGTACAAAGCTCCGTCATTTCGGATTCGCGCAAAGTATTGTTGAAAACCTCGTGCACCTTTTGCCGGATCACGCCCGAAGCGTTCTTCAGCACGTGGCGGAAAGCCTCGTATTCACCGTGAAGGTCCGTAAGGAAATGCTCGGTACCTTTGGGAAGGTTCAGAATAGCCTCCAGGTTGATGATTTCAGTCGTAGCGTCGGCAATGGTCGGGAATTTCTCCGAAAGCAAATTGAGGAATTTCAAATCGGCCGCCGAATATGTCTTGTTCACAGATACACTCATTGCAATAAACATTTTGGGCAATTATATATTTCAATGTACCATCATCCGAGATCGCAGCATCGCAAGGGTCGCCTATTCGCAGCTTGTGGCTGCGTCTGTAATGCAATTCTCCCCGACATTCCCTCCTCGGAGGGACTTGGCGCTACATTCCCAAAGAGATCCACCAAAGTATATCATTGCGATATTTTTTACTAAATTAAATACTTTTCCACAAAGTGCCAAATATTTCGGACTCAATTCCCGGAATTTCCTCCAGCTGCTCCTCCCCGGTTCCGAAAGACGCAAAAAAAGATTCCCGAAATTACTTCGGGAATCTTCGGTTTCGGTCAGCGGCCGAATTACAACACGCTAACGATTTTCATCGAATTTACGGTCTTCGGACACATCTTGCCCACCGAACTGAAAGCTACGGAAGAGATTCCGCTCTTCGAATTAGACTCGGGGAAAAGTTCCTCCACCGGACTGAGGTTAGCCTTGCTCACCTCGAACGGTTCACATCGGTAAATATTACCATACTCTCCGGCCTCGTTCTGTGCTACGATATAAGCGTAAACCATAAGGCCCTCAGGAAGCTTGACTATATCCATCATAGAAGTATCTGCATCAAAGCCCATACTCATAATGTAAGACAAAACCACGTCGTCAGACTCACCCGAAAAATCCACATCGGTCACCAGCATATTCCAAACCTCGGCACACTCTTCGGAGAACTGGGGTACGTATCGCAAGAAATAGGCACCTCCGTAATCATCGGGCTTATACGTAGTCGGATCAATGGACGAAGCCTCCTCACCGTCATACAGACGGACATCCACGCTCTCCACCGTAGCATCCGAAGCGACATATTCCAACGTTTCAAAGTCCTTCACGCTGACATCCGTCGTCGGACGACCGTACTCATCCATACCGCACACGAATACGACATACCCCGTTTTAGGCAGCAAACCAGTAAAAGTGAACTCCTCCAAATCACCCGTCATCCGCTGTTTCTTCATAAACTCGGAAACAGACATCTGGTAAGCCTTGGCCAAGTTAGCGATAAAAGAAGGGAGCAGCTCTTTCAGTATCGCGGGGTCGTTTTGACATTCCGAACTATACTCTTCAGCTGTCAGCGCATAGAAGAAATAGGGCACCTTCTTATCGGAAGGAGTAAAACTCATTGTTACGGACGTCGATTTAGGCTCAACCGTCCATTCGAAAGTACAATTCTCCTCCTCCAGGCCGGGCAACGTTTTCGTCGTAAACTCGGCAACGATTCCGTTAGCGACAATTTCAAGGTTCTCATTGACACCGGCAACGACAACCGAGTAGGATGTACCCGCCGACAAACCGGGGACATCCAATTCCAAAGGAGTTACACTACCATGCAACCGTCCCTGCTGAGTAAGCACATTGTAAATATCAGCAACAGTGGCTCCCTGCGACATATATTCCGCCTTATAATAGTTGATGACACCTTTCGCAATATCATTATCCGTAATTCCGGGAATTTGCTGCTCCAGGAACGCCGTCTCAAACACCACAGCCATAAAAGACTGGGACTTGGCATTCTCTGTAATCGCCTCGAACGTAGCAACCGAACTGTAATAAGACGTGTCGGAGAACGTCACCTTATATTCGCTCTCGACAGGATCTCCTCCCGTTCCGTTATTGCCACCGTCACCGTTGGTTTTGTTTTCGTCGTCGCTACAACCAGCGAACAAGGTCGCAAATGCTGCCAAAGCAGCCAACATAAACATTTTGATTTTCATACGTATTAAAAAATTATTGGGTTTATTTATGCAAATTTCTTCGTTCCTGCTCCTCATTTATTCAAAGGGCATCGTTGCAAATATAGAAATTTATTTCGAATCGGCCTGAAAAATCGGATAATAAAAACAACATTTCCTCCGCTTTGCGAGCGATTCCGGCATACTCGCAGACTTTATTCACGAATAGAACGGAATAAAGGTCGCTCTTCGTATAAAAGAGATGGCTTTCTTTGAATACGGGACAACCCGATATCCTCCCGCCACCGGTTGCGGATCTCCTCCGCAGCATATCCCTCGACAACCATCCGGCACACATATTCCACCCCGCCTCGTATCGTTCTTCGAGAATCGGTCCGTCGATGAGCATTCCGTTGAGATTGGGCCGCTCCGGGCCAATGGCTTCCCGCTCGAAACCTACGCAGGCATCCAATCGCTCTATATAATTTAGGTATAACACGCCCGCATCCAACCTGTTCACGCCACCTCGAACGAGTGCATCGCCTCGTCGGAAGGCCTCCGCGTGTTCCCGTCGCAGAGCGACCGGATCGGAATACCTGTCGCCGCATCGACGGAACCTCCCATGTGCTCTCCGGAATCGGCCGTTCCCCGGAATCCGTGCTCCGGAGCGAAGATTGCAGTCACATCGAATCCCCTCGCGTGAAGAATATCGACCAAATGCCGTTCGCCGATCCTCGAAGTATGATTCGCAAGCAAGGCCACACGCTTCCCTGCAAGCCGGGGATAATACATCGCCGTATCGGTCGTACCGACCCGTACGGACTCCGTCGGAACCGGGCTGATCGCATCCGACAGTAAATTCCGCGCTGCGACGACATCTGCCGCCTGTCCGGAAGCAACAGATACGAAAAAACGGATAAACCTAAAAATATCAGTCAATCAAAAACAGAAAATTTACTATCTTTGATTAATTGAACTTATACCATATAAAAATGAAAAACCGTCTGATCCAATTTTTGCCGGTATTGCTTATCGCTTTTGTTTCTTTTGCTACACTCGGAATCGTTCAAGCCCAAAACCGTAACCCTTGCGCAGACACTCCAGATGCGGAGCGACTACTCTCTGAACTCACTACGGCATGCTCCGAGCAGTCTTCGGAAAAAATCGAAAAATTCATCGAAAAATGGGAGCAGGAAAGCCGAACCGCGGCGATATACGACACAAACGATAAGCTAACAACAACTGTTTATCAACTTTTGGACTACCTAATGGAAAAATATTATTTCAATAACAAAGAACTCTCTCCGGACAAACAGGGGCGGATCGTCAACGGCAACTTGGTTTTTCCGGGAGAAGTTCCCGTCTATATTTTAAGTGACGAAGAATATCTCGATTGTTTCCGTCCTGAAGACTTATCGTCGCATCAATGGTTTTCCCAAATGGATTATACACCGCAACGAATCATCAAAGGGTACCGTCCCTGCAATGCGCCTCAACAAATTCGGTTCTTAAAACTCATTCCATCTTACAAAAAAGCCATTGACAGTTTTATCGACTCCGAAGTCAAAAAGTCGAAAAGCTTTATTTATTCACAACATGCTCTCAACTTTTATACAAGTAAATTTCCCGTGTGCTATTCATCCTTTTTACATTATCCGAATCCACGATCATCACCCTACTTCAGCTATATCGTAATAAACACTTCACTCACGGAAGCTATCATCCAATGCGACTACGGATTCTGGGGTGAAACGGACGCCCTGCAAAAAAAGAATGGAAAATGGGGACCCGCAGCAGGAAATACGATTTCGATCCATTCGATCGAATAAAACAAACTTAAAACAAGAGGGAGGGCGAAAATAAAATTTTCGCCCCCCTGCAATATTCTCACATCCCCACGCTTACGCCTGTCCGCCGAACTCCATCAGGTAGGCCTTGATGAATTCGTCCAGGTCGCCGTCCATCACCCCCTCGACATCCGAGGTCTGGACTCCCGTACGATGATCCTTCACCCGTCGGTCGTCGAAGACGTAGGAGCGGATCTGCGAACCCCATTCGATGCGTTTTTTCGTAGCTTCGAGTGCCTGCTGCGTAGCCATGCGCTTGTCCAGCTCCCGCTGGTAGAGTTTCGACTTGAGGATGCGCATGGCATTTTCGCGGTTCATCAACTGCGAGCGAGTCTCCATATTCTCGATCAGATACTCGATCGGCTCGCCCGTATCGGCATCCTTGCCGTGATAGCGCAACCGGACCGCCGTTTCGACCTTATTGACGTTCTGGCCGCCCGCACCGCTCGACCGGAAGGTATCCCACTCGATGTCCGCAGGATTGACCGTGATTTCGATCGTATCGTCGATCGCCGGCGACACGAACACCGACGCGAAAGTCGTCTGCCGCTTGTTATTGGCGTTGAACGGCGACAGGCGCACCATGCGGTGCACGCCGTTTTCGCTCTTGAGGTAGCCGTAGGCGTATTCGCCCTCGAATTCGAGCGTGCAGGACTTTACACCTACCTCCTCGCCAGCCTGATAGTCGAGCACCTTGACCTTGTATCCGTGCGCCTCGCCCCAGCGGGTGTACATGCGCAGCAGCATCCCCGCCCAGTCGAGCGCCTCGGTACCGCCCGCACCGGAATTGATATCCATGATAGCGCCCATACGGTCCTCGTCACGGCGCAGCATGTTGCGCAGTTCGAGTTCCTCGATGCGGTGCATCGCACGCGCGTACTGTTCGTCGAGCTCCTGCTCGGTCACCACGCCCTCCTTGACGAATTCCGGCATCAACCGCAGGTCCTCGACCTCCTTGACCACAGCATCGTACTCCTCGACCCACGCCTTGATTCCCGCCACGCGGCGCAACTGTTCGCGGGCCTTGTCGGGATTATCCCAAAAGCCCGGAACCTGCGTCTTCTCCTCCTCGTTCTGGAGTTCTATTCTTCGCTGGTCGATGTCAAAGACACCTCCCCAACGTATCCTGACGTCTTATAGCCTCTTTAATCTGTTCTGCAAGTACCATATTTTCCGATTGATTATTACAGGCCGGAATCGTGCAGGCTCTTCCGCAAGAATCACCGTCCCGCCTGTTTTTTCCAACAAATGTAAATAAAATTTCCGGGTTTCCGAAATAGGAACCGGGCTCGTCGCCAATAAAAACGATCCCGCCCCGGACGGCTCTGTTCGAAAAAAGTCGGACGCCCAAACCCTTCCGCCGAAAAGATCGCCTCGAACGACGGGCTATCGACCGTTATCACGGGCCACAGACCGAACACAGACCGAAAATACGCTCCGTCGCACCGACACCGACCGTCCGAAAACCGTTTCTTTTATTCCTTTCCAAAACCGCCCCGCGCATCCCTGCGATTATGCCGAACACGCTCGAAGCCGCCGACTACCGCCCGGACAGGTTCATCTTCAGTTTACGCTCCGCAAACTCCCGGATAAAGTCGGCCGTACCTTCGATCCCCAGCACCGAGGAATCGATGCAGAGATGGTAGGTTGCGGCTTCGCCCCACTTGCCGCTGCTGAAATAGTCGTAATAGGAAGCCCTGCGGGTATCCGTACGCTCCATCTGCGCTTCGGCCTCTTCGGGCGTTACGTTCTCCTGCTCGCAAAGGCGGCGCACCCGATCTTCCGGGGCCCCCGTAACGAAAACATTCACCGCGCGGGGATGATCCCTCAAAATGTAATCGGCACAGCGGCCCACGAAAATACACGACTCCCGCGAGGCGATGTCGCGGATCACGTCGCTCTGTATCTTGAACAGCGCCTCGCTGCTCAACACGTCGGTCATCCCGCACTCGTCGCCCCCGAAAGGCATGCGCAAGTAACCGATCAGCGAGGAAAAGAGGCTCCTCGACTTCTTCTCGTCGGCCTGCTCGAAAAGTTCCGTGCAGAGGCCGCTCTGCTCGGCCGCCAGATTGATCAACTGCTTGTCATAGACGTGTACGCCCAGACGACGCCCCAGCGCCTCGCCGACGGCTTTGCCGCCGCTGCCGAGCTGGCGGCCTATATTGATAACAAACTTATCCTGTTCCATAGTGCAACGGTTTTTATTCATTCACTCTGCGATCGTTTTCGACTTCGGCTCCCGAAACCTCGCCTCTCCCCGCAGCGGCCTTGGCCTTGAACTTCCGGAATTGGCAGAACAGCATGACACCGGCAACCAGCGAAGCCAGGAAATCCGACAGCGGCATCGAACACCATACGCCCCAACTGCCGTCCCAGGGCGTCAGCTCGTCGAAGATGCGGGGCAGGAAAATCAGACCCGGCATCAGGAAAAGCAACTGCCGCGACAACGAAAGGAAGATCGCCTTGCCCGCCATGCCGATACTCTGGAAAAAGTTGGTCGTCACCATCTGGAAACCGATGATCGGGAAGCAGAAGAAGACGATGCGCATACCTTCGGCCGAAAGACGGACCAACTCCGGATCGTCCGTGAAAACCGACACCGCCAGGCGCGGCGCCAATTCGCCGATCAGGAATCCGAGCGTGGTGACGCAGGTAGCGCCGATGATCGTCAATTTCAGCACCCGATCCACCCGGTCGAACTGCCGGGCACCGTAATTATACCCAGCAATGGGCTGCATACCCTGATTGATGCCCATGACGATCATCACGAAGAAGAATCCCAACCGATTGACGATACCGTAAGCACCGATATTGAGATCGCCGCCGTACTCCTTGAGTCCCTTGTTGATCAGAATCACGATGAAACAAGCCGCAAGGTTCATCAAGAAGGGCGACATGCCGATAGCCAGCACATTACGCACGATCTTGCCTTTCAGCCGGTAGATGCCGCGCCGGAAATGCAACAGCTCGTTCCTGTCCGAAAAGATGCGGAACTGCCAGACGAGCGCGAGTATCTGCGCCAGCACGGTCGCAATGGCCGCGCCGCGAATGCCCCAGCCGAAGCCGAAGATGAACAGCGGGTCGAGAATCGCATTGATCGTCACCGTCAGGATCGTGGCGTACATCGCCTTGCGCGGGTGCCCGGCGGCACGCAACACGGCGTTCAGACCCAAATACATGTGTGTAACGACGTTACCCCACAGAATGACGGACATATACTCCCGGGCATAGCCGATCGTCGCATCGCTGGCTCCGAAAAAGTAGAGAATCGGATCGAGAAAAACCAGCGTCAGCAACCCGAAAGAGATTCCGATAATCAGGTTGAGCACCACGACATTCCCCAGAATCCGCTGGGCCGTTTCGTAATCCCGCTGCCCCAGGCGCATCGACACCAGCGTCGCGGCGCCCACACCCACCAACGAACCGAACGCCGCCGCGAGGTTCATCAGCGGGAACGTCAGGGCCAGCCCCGAAATGGCCAGCGCCCCCACGCCGTGCCCGATAAAGATGCTGTCCACCATGTTGTACAGCGACGAGGCGGTCATCGCGATAATGGCCGGCACGGCATATTGAACGAGCAGCTTGCGGATACGCTCGGTTCCCAGCTCCATCGCCGCTCCTTTTACTTCACTCATACACAAGTCCTCCCTTCAATAATCATTCGACGCACGAAACGGCTGCGACGGACTTTCCGCCCCGGCAACCGCCCGCACGATCCAAACACACCGTTCCCGTCCGGAATACACCGAACAGGAACGATCGATTTATCAATACTTTAATTAAAACGACGAAACGCTATTCGATCTCCCAGTCGCAGCCGTCCTTGCGGTCCTTGACCCGGATACCGATGGCCGTAAGCTCGTCCCGGATCTTATCCGACAGCGCCCAATTCTTCTCGGTCTTGGCCGCCTGCCGCAGGTCGAGAAGCATATTCACCAACGGCGTGACCAGATCCTTGCCGCCGGCCGAAGCCGCCTTTTCGTCGCGCAAACCCAGAATATCGAACACATAACGACGGACGATCTCCCGGAGCTTCTCCAGGTCGGCCGCCGTGATCCGCTGCTGCCCCTCGACCAACTGATTGATGATGCGCACCCAATCGAACAGTGCGGAAATCGCCATCGGCGAGTTCAGGTCATCGTCCAACGCTTCGCGGCAGCGGGTTTCGAGCTCCGCAGGATCCACCGTGGATTGCTCCGACGGCTTGATCTTGTCGAGCGCCTCGACAGCCTTCATCAGGCGGTCGAGTCCCTTTTCGGCGGCTTGCAACGCCTCGTTCGAAAAGTCGAGCGTCGAACGGTAGTGGGCCTGTAATACGAAGAAACGGATCGTCATCGGCGAATAAGCCTGCGTCAGCAACTTATGATTGCCCGTGAAAAGCTCCTCGAGCGTGATGAAGTTGCCGAGCGACTTGCCCATCTTCTGACCGTTGATCGTAATCATGTTGTTGTGAATCCAATACTTAGCCGAGTCGTGGCCGAGCGCCGCCGTCGATTGCGCGATCTCGCATTCGTGATGCGGAAACATCAGGTCCATACCGCCGCCGTGGATGTCGAACCGCTGGCCCAGGTATTTGGTGCTCATGGCCGAACACTCCATGTGCCAGCCGGGGAAGCCGTCGCTCCAGGGCGAAGGCCAGCGCATGATATGCTCCGGCGAAGCCTTCTTCCAGAGGGCGAAATCGCACGAATGGCGCTTATCGCCCTGCCCGTCCAGCTCGCGCGTGTTCGTCAGAATATCGTCGAGGTTGCGGCCCGAAAGACGGCCGTAGCTGTATTTCCGGTTGTATTTCTCCACATCGAAATAGACCGACCCGTTCGATTCGTAGGCGAAACCGTTGTCGAGAATCTCCTTCACCATGGCGATCTGCTCGATGATATGGCCGCTGGCGCAGGGTTCGATCGAGGGGGACAGCACGTTCAGCTCGTCCATCGCCCGGTGGTAACGCTCCGTGTAATAGTGCGCCACTTCCATCGGTTCGAGCTGCTCCAGCCGCGCCTTCTTCGAAATCTTGTCCTCACCGTCATCGGCATCGTGCTCCAGATGTCCCACGTCGGTCACGTTGCGCACGTAGCGCACTTTGTAGCCGAGCGACCGGAGATAACGGAACAACAGGTCGAAGGTCACCGCCGGCCGGGCGTGTCCCAGATGCGGATCGCCATATACGGTAGGTCCGCAGACATACATTCCCACATGCGGGGGATTGATCGGCTCGAAGGTTTCCTTGCGGCGGTCGAGCGTGTTGTAAAGGGTCAATTTCGATTCCATAACAAGCAATATCTTCCGAGCCACAAAATTAACATTTTTCCCACAAAAACAGTAAAAACGAAGACAAAGTTTGCAGTTCCGCCATCGTTCGGAGCAACACGCTCCCGACCTGATACCGCATAAACCCCGAATAAAATATGAAGCACCCTGCAAATCAAAAATAAAAATCATTTGCAAATACAAAATATTTTATCTATTTTTCAGATAGATAAAAACACATTTCTCTTCACACACAAAAAACTCCCGGACAGAATCGCTTTTTTAAGACCGGCCTCGTTTCTGCCGAAAATAAAAACCCGCCGTAGGCCCGGCACTAAAACCTTTTATACTATGAAATATTTTAGATTCGTATGGTTGTTGATGATCTTCGGGGGGGGGGATTTTGGGTTCCTCGCTCTTTGCCGGGTGTAACAACGACGATCCCGTCACACCGGATGCACAGCCTGAAATCGTATTCGCCAAAGAGAGCCTCGATGTTCCGGCCGAAGGAGGACCTTTCCAAATCGAATACACGATCGAAAACCCCGTCGCAAATGCGACCCTGTCTGCCAAATGCAACGACAGTTGGATAACGGACATCGATACCAAAACCGCAGGGGTCATCTCTTTCAACGTAACCAAAAACGAAACAGCGGAAAAGAGAGAAGCAATCATCGAAGTTTCGTACGCGGATATCCAGCCGGCGCCTTCCTTTACAGCAAAACAGGCGGCCCGTCCGGAGGAGGCATTTACGATAACGATTTCGGACATCACCACAAAAACATTCCGAACTACAGTCCGTCCCGGAGACCAGGAAATGTATTATCTGTTGAACATCATCCCCTCCCGGGCTGCCGCCGATTTCAAGACGGATGACGAGCTCTACCAATACGACATCGACTTCTATACAGACATGGACGCAACGGGCAGCGGCTGGCAAAGCTGGGCACAAGAATACCTCGAACAGGGGACTATTGCAGACAGGCTGATCGAAAACATGGAACCCAATACCGAATACCTCGTTTACGCATACGGCGTGGATCCCATCACGATCGAAAGGCTGACCCCGATCTCAAAAAAGACGCTCACAACCCTGGCACCCCAAACAATCGACACAAAATTCGACATACAGATCGTTTCGACCGAAGGTCTCAACATCGACGTTCTTGTCAAAGCGAACGATTACGACGGCCATTTTGTCGCAAAGATCTACGGCAGCGTCGATGCGGCCGATACGGATGCGACCGTTTTGGAGAAAATATCGGAAAGTTGGATCGACAACGTACAGATCTACGGATGGATGGGCTACACGGCCGAAATGATCCTGAGCCAATATACCTTTCAACAATCCAGAGAAATCCAGGAAACGCTCGAACCGAACTCCAAATACTACATTTATGCCTTTGCCGTCGATGACGAAGCCCTGCGCTGTTCGGACATCGTATTCATCCCTATTACGACAAACGACACATCCATACAACATTGACGACGGCAACCGTCGAAATTACACCGATCGCTACGCCTCTCCTGAAAACTACCATTCAGGAGAAAAGCATCAGACCGGCTCCATACGAAAAATTCCCGATCAGTCCGGACATTCAGTCCGGACTGATCTTCTTAACAACCGACAGACGACTATCTCGACCGTCTCCTCACTTAAAAATATCGTTTCAAACTTCGTCGAACGAGATAGTCCCAATTTTTCAACCAATAAAAACACACAATAAATTAAAAAAGACAAAAACATTTGCAAATACCGAATATTTTATCTATTTTTTTCCAACAAAGAAAAACAACATCTCTATTACATGAAAGAAAACACTTAAGCAGAAAGCGCTTTTTTTTAAGACCGGCCTCGTTTCTGCCGAAAATTAAAAACCTGCCGTAGGCCCGGCACTAAAACCTTTTACGCTATGAAACACTTTAGATTCGCATGGATGTTGCTGATGTTCGGGGGGGGGGATTTTGGGATGCCTGCCTTCATGCAGCGACAAAGACAACGGTATGGAACAGACGGAGCCGAACGACCCGGACGACCCACAGGGACCCCAAATTCCGGACGATCCCAATCCGCCCATGACCGGGTACATCGCCCATACGATGACCGAAGGCGAACTGATGTACTACGGGCATGACAGTGAATACAGCAAAGAAGGCGGAGCCGTTTATTTCCTCTACCTGAAAGACCTGAACAACTCTGCCCGCGGATGTAGCGTATGCTTTTATGTCAATGTCCCACGACAGGAAAAGGGTAGCTTCACCCTTCCGGCCGGGAAATACACCGCCTCCTCCACTTGGGAAATAAATACGTTCAACAATAAAAATACGACTAGATACCGTTCCAACTGGAATGTGGTCGCCCCCAAATGGACACAATACGTTGCCGAAGCCGGAGAATTCGAAGTCGCCATCGGCGACAACATGACCTACACGATCAGAGGCCACATGAAAGGCGGCTCCATTCAGGACGGGGGTTCCATTATGGAAAACGAAGCGGGCGTAGCGTTCGCATTCACAGGTCGGTTGCTGATTTCCGATTACTCGGAAGACTATGAAGACCCGGATGATCCGGATACTCCGGATGATCCCGCACCCGAAGTGCCTGAGGTAACCATGTCCACCGGCTCCCTGTATCGTTACAACGACAACATCTATTATCTCCAGCTCAAGGATGCCAATCCCGCCGATCTCTACGAGACAACCTTTTACTTGAAGCTGCCCGCTTCGGATTCACCGTTGTTGGCCAGCGGCGACTATATGGCAGCAACGACAGGCGAAGAGATGACCATCGATGCGAGCAAGTCATTCTGGAACTTTACCGACAAGGACAACCACAACGACAAGATCAAAAACCGGCTCAAGGAGGGAACCAAAATTCACATCGTCAGCAACGGCGACCACAACTACACGATCACCGGCACACTGGAAGGTACATCCGATAAAACCGGTAAAAACACAGCTCTGAAAATCAACTTTTCCGGCACTCTTCCTTTCGAGGACTACGCCGATCCGGAACCCGTGGAACCGACTGTTACGGAGGTGACCATGACCATCGGCAACCTGGACTACTACGACGGCAATATCTATACTCTGACCCTCAAGGACGCCAACCCGACAGATACTTACGAAGCGTCGCTCTCGTTCAAACTACCCGCTTCGGAGACCCTGCAGCTCGTCAGCGGCGACTACCCCGTATCGACCGGCAGCGGAGAGATGACCCTCGACGCAGCCAAATCCTCTTGGACATTCATCGACAAGGAGAATTTCAACGACCGGATCAAAAATACGATCAAAGAAGGTTCACTCACCGTGACAAACAACGGGAACCACAACTACACCGTAACCGGTACTCTCCGGGGAGCGAGCGACACCGGACAGGAAACAGCCATTAAGATCGATTTTACCGGCACAGTACCTTTCAACAACTATTCGACTCCTCCGGCTCCGGAAGCACCGAAAGCAACCATGACCGTCGGCGACCTCTACTACAATGGGGACAATGTATTCTTCCTCGGCCTGAAAGATGGCTCTCCGATAAAAGAATACGGCATCACGTTCTACATTACGCTCGCGCCCACAGATCCTCTGCAACTCGCCAGCGGCGACTACACGGGCGGTGCCGCCGGTGAGAACATGACTTTCGATCTGGCGAAATCCTTCTGGAACTACAACGATCCCACCTACGGAATCATCAAGAACAGAATCACGGAGGAAACTCTCAAAATCGTCGCCAACGGCAATGACGACTATACCATTACGGGCTCGTTCAAAGCCATCGACGAGGACGACAAAAATACCGAGCTCGAAATCGAATACACCGGAAAACTTCCCTGCGAGGATTACTCCTATTGATCTTTTAGGAGTTGCTCCGAAGACAAAAAACCGGTCCGATTCATAATCAGACCGGTTTTTCTCAGGACGACATCCCTTACAAAAATTTTTCCGAATTCATTCCACAACACGATTCAGATCCGCATATACTCTCCCTTTGCCAACGCACACTCCTCTCTGTTGAAATTTCAGAATCCGGCAGACAACCGGAGTCCCGCATCCCCCGAAGATCGAACGAATCTCGCACCTCATATACCCGGATTCCGGCCTGCGGCACCCCATACTTTACCGACGATAACAAAGAATCCGAACAAAAAACAAAAATAAACACCCGATTTAAGCGTTATCTTAGTATCTTTGCAGAGTACAGGAAACCCGTTGCGGCAAAATCCGGCAAAATCGATTTTGCACCCGGCTTTCATCGTATTTGTACACAACAACAGACTTAAATCCGACGGACTGCCCTAAAAAACCGAACGTTCGACTTCGCACGCAGGGGACATGCCGTTTTGCGGACAAACCGAAACTCAAATGAATAGCTACAAACGCTGGAACAACATCGTCGGCTGGATCGTCTTCGCCATCGCGGCCATGACCTATCTGCTGACCATGGAGCCCTCTTCGAGCCTGTGGGACTGCTCCGAATTCATCGCTACCTCGTATAAACTCGAAGTAGGGCACCCGCCCGGAGCACCGCTCTTCATGCTGCTGGCCCGCCTGGCCACGATACTGGCACCCTCGACGTACTATGTACCCCACATGGTGAACGCCATGAACTGCCTGGCCAGCGCGTTCTGCATCCTGTTCCTTTTCTGGACGATCACCCACCTGGCACGCCGCATCCTCACCCGTCAGGGCGCGGAGCTTACGAAAGCCAACATCGTGGCCGTATTGGGCACAGGTGCGGTGGGAGCACTCGCCTATACCTTCACCGACACCTTCTGGTTCTCGGCCGTCGAAGGCGAAGTATATGCCCTCTCGTCGATGTTCACCGCTCTGGTGGTGTGGCTCATGCTCAAATGGGAGGAACAGGCCGACCAGCCCCACTCGATGCGCTGGATCGTGCTGATCGCCTACCTGATGGGGCTTTCGATCGGCGTGCACATCCTCAACCTGCTGACCATTCCCGCGCTGGTATTCATCTACTATTTCCGCAAAACACAGCGCATCACCTTCAAGGGTATCGCGGTCAGCACCCTCATTTCGGGCGCGATTCTTATTTTCATCAACAGCATCATCATTCCCCATACGGTCTATATCGGCGCCCTGTTCGACCTCTTCTTCGTCAACTCGCTGGGGCTGCCCGTCAATTCGGGCCTCGTGTTCTTCGTAGTGGCCCTGTTGGGAGCGCTCGGCGTCGGCGTATATTTCACCCATAAAAAAGGGCGCACGGTGCTCAATCTCGTGCTGCTCTCGACGCTGATGATCCTCATCGGCTACTCGTCCTACGCATCGGTTACGATCCGCGCGGCGGCCAATCCCCCGATGAACAGCAACAACCCAAGCAATCCGTTCGCCCTCTATTCGCTGCTCAACCGCGACCAGTACGGCGACAAACCGCTGCTCTACGGTCCCCAGTTCTCGGCCCCGACCTCCGGTTACAAATACAAGGATGTCCGCTACCTGGACGATGACGGCAAGTACAAAACGGTTTCGATCATCTCCGGGTACGAACACCCCGACGAGTTCATGCATCTGTTCCCCCGTATGTGGAACTACGCTGCCAGCAAGGAGAGTTACAAATCATGGAGCGCCTACCGCACCCGGACCGATTACGAACGGGATGAAAACGGCGAAATCGTCCGCGACGCGCAGGGACGCCCGAACAAGATCGAAGTGCTCGATTTCGGACGCCGGACGCTTTGGGACGACGGTTCGGGCTACGAACCGCTGGTAATCGTGGAGCCGACGTTCCGCGAGAACCTCAACTATTTCTTCACCTACCAGCTCAACCACATGTACTGGCGCTATTTCCTCTGGAATTTCGTGGGACGCCAGAGCGATATCCAGCCTACCGACGCGATCATCACCGATGGCAACTGGCTCTCGGGCATCAAGTGGATCGACGAGCTTTACCTCGGACCGCAGGACAACCTGCCGGACGAAATAGCGAATAACAAGGGGCGCAACACCTACTATTTCCTCCCCTTCATCCTGGGACTTATCGGCCTGATCTATCAGCTCAACCGCGATCCGCGCAACTTCTCGATCGTCATGTGGCTCTTCGTGATGATGGGCATCGCGCTGGTGGTTTATTTCAACACCTCGCCCAACGAACCGCGCGAACGCGACTATGTTTATGCGGGTTCGTTCTACGCCTTCTGCATCTGGATCGGCCTGGGCGTACTCGCCGTGTGCGACCTGATCGTCTGGGCCACCCGACGCAAGGGCCTCATGGCTCCCATAGCCGCTACGGTCGTCTGCATGGTCGTACCGGGCATTCTCGCGGCCCAGAACTGGGACGATCACGACCGTTCGCACCGCACGATGGCCCGCGACATCGGCTGGAACTACTTGCAATCGGTACTGCCCAATGCCATCATCATCAACTACGGCGACAACGACACCTTTCCCCTGTGGTTCAATCAGGAGGTGGACGGCGTGCGCCCGGACGTGCGGATCATGAACACGAGTTACCTGGGCGCCGAATGGTACATCGACGAGATGAAAACCAAAGCCAACGATGCGCCCGGCGTCCCCTTCACGTTGCCGCGCAGCAAATACACTTATACCAACGACATAATTCCCATATTCAACGTCGTGGACCGTCCGCTGGAACTGAAAGAGGCCATCGACTTCATCCGCAGCGAAGATCCGCGTACCAAATACGATCTGGGCGATGGACACTTGGTCGATTACCTGCCGAACAACCGCTTCGCGCTGCCAGTAAACAAGGACAACGCGATCGCTTCGGGCATTGTCAAGGAGTCCGACCGCGACCTGATGGTCGATACGATCTACCTGGAACTGCCCAAACGGACGATCGACAAGAGCGAGATGATGCTGCTCGACATGCTGGCCCATTTCGACTGGAAGCGTCCGATCCACTTCACACAGGTTTACATTCTGCAGTCGCTCGGACTGCTCAACTACCTCCAGTTCGACGGCTACTCCTACCGCCTGGTGCCGATCTACACCCCCAATCGGTCGGTGCACGAGATCGGCCGCATCGATCCGGATTACATAACGCCGCTGCTGACCGAAACATTCCGCTACGGCAACATCGCCGATCCCCGTACTTATGCGGACTATTTCATCCAATACAATCTCAGCGCCTCGAAAGCCCGTGAATCCTTCGCCCGTGCAGCCAAGGAGTATGTTTTCCGTGGGGATTCGATACAGGCGATCCGGCTGCTCGACATGGGACTCGAAAAACTGCCGCCCCAACAGATCCGCTACACCGACGCCAACACGTTCCCCTTCATCGAAGGCTACTACATGGCCGGTGCCCCGGACAAGGGTGACAGCCTGCTGATGAGCTATGCTCGCAACCTGATGCAATACATCGACTATTACCTCGATTTCCAAGGCATTCAGGGTGACATGGTTACCCAGACGATTATCGACAAGATGCAATCGCTCGACCGGCTCTACTACCTGGCGGCCTACATGGGACGCCAAGACGTGCTGGCCCAGCTCAACGACTACTACCGCACGCTGGGCATTTATGAAAACGAGTTGATCCATCCCGATCTGTCCACACCGTCGGACTCGGTGCAAATTCCCGAATGATCCGGGAAAAAATCCGTCCTGCCGACTGCGAACAATCCATACAACGAAATCGGAAAAGACCCGTGCGTCTTTTCCGATTTTATTTTAACAACGCTCTCTGCGTCCCCGCAACCCTCAAATTATAATTTGCGAAGTCCACACCGCAAGAAATCCCTCCTCCCGAAAAACCGGACAACGCGAAGCGGCGGTGTGCCGTACAAATCGGGATCCGAAAAACAGACGCTCCGGTAAAACCTCGACCGCTGCACATTCCGCCGGAGGCAACAGACACGGACGAGCATACGGAACCGAAACAGCGGCATCCGGTCCGCACTGCCCCGACACAGACACAGCTCAGCTCTATCGGAAAGTCGGGACGAGCTCCGACCAAAGGAAACAATCGGGAAGCAACCCGACCGTCCGAAAAAAGATTCAGGCGCAAACCGAAATCTGCGCCTGAATCATAACTGCATACACACCCCTATCGTTTGGACATTTCGTGTTTCTGGTGAGGGTTGCGCTTGGTATAGAGGAAACGTCGGATCTTCTGCGTCGGAGTCTTGACGAACTCCTGCTTCTCCTCCACGACCTCGGAGATACGCGAGAAACGATTGACCTTGGAATTCACATAATCGACGACCTCCTTCTTGAGATTCTCCTTCCAATTCTCGAAATCCTCCTTCCAGCCGTCGAACTTGGCTTCGAGAGCGTCGGTATTGAAATGCACGAGCGCCACCAGGCGGCCTTCGTGCTCGGTAACCACCGAATCGGCGACGCAGACGTGCGAATTGAGGACGCTCTCGATATCCTCGGGATAGATATTCTCACCACTGGGACCGACGATCATATTCTTCAGCCGACCCTTGATGTAAAGCCACCCGTCGGCCGAAAATTCGCCCAAATCTCCGGTACGGAACCATCCGTCCTCGGTGAAGACCTCCTTCGTAGCGTCGGGGTTCTTATAGTAACCGATCATGGCGCTCGGCGTCTTGGCAACGATCTCGCCCTGGCGGGTTTCGGGATTGACGTTCTCCAACCGCAGCTCGACGCCCGGCGCGGCAGGCCCGGTCGAACCCAGGCGCACCTGCGAGGGAGCCGCACCGGCCAACAGGGGTGCCGTCTCCGTCAAACCATAGCCGATAGCGTACGGAAAACGGGCTTCGAGCAGGAACTTCTCGGCGCCGCCGTCCAGCTTCGCACCCCCGATACCGAGGAAGCGCAGCCGCCCGCCGAAGACCTTCATCAACTTCTTACCCGCGACACGATGCAGATAACGGCGCATGAAATCGATCTTGTAGAGCGCACGCCAGAATCCGCTGGAGGTAAACTTGGCGAGAATCTGATGACGATAAATCTTTTCGATAATCAGCGGCACGATGAGCATCACCGAAGGCCGTACCTCGGCAAGCGTCGGCATCAGAACCGAGGCCGTAGGCGGACGATCCAGGTAAACGACCCGGGCCCCCATCGAGAAAGGATAGATCATACCTATCGAGCACTCGTAGGTGTGCGCCAACGGCAGCACCGAGAGAAACGTATCGTCGGGAAAGATCGGGAAAATGGCGGCGCTCATGGAAATCTGCGCACAGAGATTCGCGTGGGAGAGCATCACGCCCTTGGGACGCGACGTCGTACCCGAGGTATAGATGATGACCGCGAGGTCTTCGGGATTCGGAATTCCGACCGCCCCTTTCTCCGCCGCAGGACGGGAGGCGATCACGCCCAGATTCTTGGTACGAATCACGATATGGAGGGATTCGATCGTGGACTTCGCCAATTTAGCGAAGAGCTTGTCGGAAACCATCAGCGCCTTGGCCTCGGAGTGGGCGATAATCATCTCCAGCTCTTCGGTCGAGAAATCGGGCAGGATCGGCACGGCGACCATGCCGGCAGAGGTGACGGCCAGGTACGAAACGCACCAGTTGGGCATGTTGCTGCTCAACAGCGCCACCTTGTCGCCCGCTTTCAAACCGGCTCCGATCAAAAGGTCCTGCACGTGTTTGACGCGGGTTCCCACCTCGGCATAGGAGAGCTCCTCCCCGCCGTACATGGCAAAAGCGACTTTCGATGCAAAACTCTTTACACTGTGCTGAACCAGTTCGTAAAGTGTATGGATAGTCATTTTCTTTCGAATTAAAATGAGAATATACTCGGGGCAAATTTACTATTATTTGCCGTAAATACACTATTTTTGAGCCGAATTATCGCCATGATCTCTGGTCAATACATCAAAAAACTTGCCGAGAATGCAGGCTTCGACCTCTGCGGAATCACGCCCTGCAAGCATCTTGCGGAGAACGAATCCTACTTCCGCGAATGGCTCGCCAAAGGCTACGGTTCCTCGCTGGAATACCTCGAACGCAACCTCGACAAACGTTTCGACGTCCGACACTTGGTCGAAGGGGCGCAGACGGTCGTGGTCTGCGCCGTGAGCTACAAGAACCCGCTGGGCGAAGGCTATCCGCCCGGGTGCCGCACAAAAATCGCCTCCTACGCCCGCAGCCGCGACTACCACCCCGTCCTCAAGAGGATGCTGGGCACGATGCTCGAAGCCCTGCGCCGGCAATACCCCGGGCTCACGGGCCGCACGTTCGTCGATACGGCTCCGCTGCTGGAAAAACAACTGGCCGTCGAAGCGGGTCTGGGCTGGATCGGGCGGCAATCCCTGCTGCTCACGCCCCAATACGGCTCCTATGTCCTGCTGGGCGAGTTGGTACTTACCCTGCCGTCCGACCAGTACGATGCCCCGTTCGCAGGAGCCCGTTGCGGCCGCTGCCGGAACTGCCTGGACAGTTGTCCGACGGGAGCCATCGTCGCGCCCAAGGTGATCGACACGAACCGTTGCATCTCCTGTCGTACGATCGAAAAGGAGTCCGACAGCGCCCTGCCCGACCTCGACGGATGGATCTTCGGCTGCGATCGCTGCCAGAGCTGCTGTCCCCACAACCAAAAAGCCCCCATGCACCGCTCGCCGCATTTCGATCCCCTGTTCGACCCGCTGACGATTTCGGATCGGGAGTGGCTCGCAATGAGCGAAGAGGAGTTTCTCCTGCGGTTCGGCAATACACCTCTCGCACGCAGCGGACTGCGGCGCATCCAGCAAAACGTGCGGATAAACCAGGAAAAGAACGAAGAGTAGGGCCCGCCATTGGACGGAGAGGCAGACAGCAAACCGACACGAAACCTCTCCGGATATTGTCCGCAGGCTGTTCGGGAAACCTTCCGTACGAAAAGACAGGAAAACCGGAACCCGACCGGCCGGCTCACCACCGCCATCGCCCCGACTTGCGGCACAAAGGCTCCCGCTCCTCCTGAATCGGCCCGACAGCCGACCCGCCGCGATAAAGCGCAAAACCATCCGCTGAACCGCCCCCGCGTGTATCCCGGAAGTCAAAGCCCTTTCGAATAAAACGGGGCAGACTTCCGAAAAAGTCTGCCCCGCATTTCAAAAACAGGAATACCCCGCTAACTGTTCGCTTTGGCTGCGTTCTCCTTAAGCTGTGCCACCGTTTTCTGTGCCGCAGCCACATTCGCACCGGCCGTTACTTTCGAAAGGGCGTCGATCGCCTGCTGGGGCATCGTGCGGGCATTGTAAGCTGCACCCAAAATGAAATAAACGTCGCTGCGCTCCTCTTCGTCGGTCTGCACGGCAGCAGCCTCCTCGGCCGAAGCGATCACGCCGGCATAATCCTTCTTGTCGAAGAGTGCCTGCAAACGAATCTTCTGGGCCAGCGCATCCTGCGGATTCACGGTCAGCATCTCGTCGGCAACGGCGATAATACCGTCGAAATCATTCTCGCCCTGCAACTTGGCAATACGGTTATTGGTATAGAGCTTGATGTTCTCCTTTGCCTTCACGACATCCTCCGCATATTTGGGGTTGTCCTGAGAAGCGATTTCGTTGAAAATAACCAAACCTTTCTGGAAGTCGCCCAGCTCGCAATAGCAAATGCCCAAGAAGTTGGCCATCTCCATATTTTTCGGATCGGCGGCATAACCTTTGGCGAAAATTTCAGCAGCCTCGGCGTAGTTCTTTTCGTTGAAAGGCTTTCCGCCCCACATCAGATATATCTTCGCCATCAACATATTCGACATACGCTCCTGCTGCAACTCACCGTAAAGAGCCGCCTTATTGGCCGACTTGGTAAGATTCTCGACCGCCGTGTTGAAATCATTTCCCTTAGCAGCCGTAAGACCCATTTGGAAATAGCACACCGGCACACTCTTCTTGGCCGTTGCAACCCAACTCTGGACATCGAGATCCTCGGAATCGAGCCCCTGATCGATAAGCGTTTCGAAAGCCGTAGCTGCGGATGCAAAATCCTTCGAATTGTAAGCGGCGACAGCCTTATTGTAAGTTTCGCCCAATCCTTCCTGCGCAGCCACAGACCCCACAACGAACAGGGCAAGCGCGGAAATCAAAAGTTTTTTCATAAATATTGTATAAATTATAGGTTAAAATAGGTTCCGTCCATTTTTATCACCATTCCCTGCAAACCCATCGGAAATATCGCCCCGTTCTGTAGGTCGCAACCATCCGTCGAAACTCCTGCCGGAAAGCAGGGAATGCAAATTTAGTTTTTTTTCGGCACTTTCCAAAAATCACCTTCTCAACGCGGCGAAGAACGAACGGACGAGCCTCTCGCACTCCTCGGCCAATACCCCCCGCGTCACCGTCGTTCGGGGCGGAAACACCTGCTCCGAATAGCGGCGATAGCCACGCTTCGGATCGTCGGCGCCATAGACCACCCGCCCCACCTGGCTCCACGCAATCGCCCCCGCACACATGATGCAAGGCTCGACCGTCACATACAACGTACATTCGGACAAGTATTTGCCTCCAACGGTCGAGGCTGCGGCTGTCAGGGCCTGCATTTCCGCATGAGCCGTAGCGTCCGCCAAGGTTTCGACCAGGTTGTGCCCCCGGCCGACGATACGTCCGTCCGCGACCACCACGGCACCGATGGGTACTTCCTGCTCTTCTAACGCTTTTTCCGCCTCGTTTAGTGCCAGGCGCATGAATTTTTCATCGGGTTGCTGCTGTTCCATCGTTTCGGTTTTTCGGCAAAATTAATAATTTAGCGGAGAATTCGGCGTCCCTGCGTTTTTTATCCCGTTTTACAGCCGGAATTTCGTTTCCGTTTCCGACCTTTTTTACAAAAGAGATGAGGCCCTTATAAAAAAACGGACGAGTTTGTTCCATTCTGCACTCATTTTCCTACCTTTGCAGACAGTAGATGACACCCGGTGAAACCCGCCAGGCGGGATTGTTGGATTCCACCCCGTTTTCACTACCTTTGTGAATCGCAAAACGACAATAACGAAAAATACAGATACGACCATGTACAGAACCCATACCTGCGGCCAGTTGCGTGCCGCAAATGTAAACGAAACGGTCACGCTGGCCGGCTGGGTACAGAAAGTCCGCAACCTCGGCGCGATGACCTTCATCGACCTGCGGGACCGTTACGGCATCACCCAGATCGTCGTCGAAGAGCACTCTCCGGCCGATGTCAAGACCGTGGCCGACGGACTGGGCCGCGAATACGTCCTTCAGGTCGAAGGCCGCGTGGTGGAGCGTTCGTCCAAGAACCCGAAGATGCCTACGGGCGACATCGAAGTCGTCGCCTCGAAGCTCGTGGTGCTGCACGAGGCCGAAGTGCCCCCGTTCACCATCGAGGAGAACTCGGACGGCGGCGACGACCTGCGTATGAAATACCGCTACCTCGACCTGCGCCGTCCTCCCCTGCAGCGCAACATGATCCTGCGTCACAAGATGGCCCAGGAGATTCGCCGCTTCCTGAGCGACGAAGGTTTCCTGGAGATCGAAACCCCCTACCTGGTCAATTCCACGCCCGAAGGCGCCCGCGACTTCGTCGTGCCGAGCCGCATGAGCCCCAACCAATTCTACGCCCTGCCCCAGTCGCCCCAGACCCTCAAGCAGCTGCTGATGGTCGCCGGCTACGACAAATACTTCCAGATCGTGCGCTGTTTCCGCGACGAAGACCTTCGGGCCGACCGCCAGCCCGAATTCACGCAGATCGACTGCGAAATGTCGTTCGTCGAGCAGGAGGACGTGCTCGAAATCTTCGAGCGCTGGGCCAAGCACATGTTCCGCGAAGTGATGGGCATCGAACTTACGGAGCCGCTGCGCCGCATGCCCTGGATCGAAGCGATGGAGAAATACGGCTCGGACAAACCCGACCTGCGCTTCGGTATGGAGTTCGCCGATCTGACGGACCTGGCCCAAGGTCACGGCTTCGCGGTTTTCGACGACGCGGAGTACGTCACCGGCTTCGCCGCGACGGGCTGCGCCGGCTACACCCGCAAACAGATCGACGCCCTCACGGAGTTCGTCAAACGCCAGCAGATCGGTGCCAAGGGACTCGTCTGGATCCGCGTCGAAGCGGACGGCAACGTCAAGTCGTCCGTCGATAAATTCTACTCGCCCGAGCAGGTGCGGGCGATGGCCGAACGCGCGGGCGCAAAAGCCGGCGACCTGGTGCTAATCCTCTGCGGCAAGAAATTCAAGACCCTCACCCAGCTCTGCGCCCTGCGTCTGGAGGTCGCTCAGCAGCTGGGCCTGCGCGACCCGAAGAAGTTCGCTCCGCTGTGGGTCATCGACTTCCCGCTGTTCGAGTGGGACGACGAGACCCAGCGTTACTACGCCGTGCACCATCCGTTCACCTCGCCCAAGCTCGAAGACGTACAATACCTGGACAGCGACCCCGGTCGCGTGCGGGCCAACGCCTACGACTTCGTCTGCAACGGCACCGAGATCGGCGGCGGCTCGATCCGTATCCACGACTCGAAACTGCAGGCCAAGATGTTCGAGTTGCTGGGCTTCACGGCGGAACAAGCGCAGGAGCGTTTCGGCTTCCTGATGAACGCCTTCAAGTACGGCGCACCCCCTCACGGCGGACTGGCCTTCGGTTTCGACCGGCTCTGCTCGCTCTTCGGCGGTTCGGAGTCGATCCGCGACTACATCGCCTTCCCGAAAAACAACAACGGCCGCGACATGATGCTCGACGCACCGGGCTATATCGACCAGGCGCAGCTCGACGAGTTACACATTCAATTGGTAAAACCGGAAGAATAAACCAAAACAAGATCTCGTATGGCCTCTGTAAGATCGCTTCGGCGGCTGCTCAGGTTCTGCATGATCCTTTTAGCATGCAGTTTGGCAATGCTCATCACCGTCTATACATGCGGTACTGCGGCCACGGGCGACAAAGTCCGCGCCTGGGTCACGGTGCTGCTGCTTCTGGCGCTGATGGGAAACAGCTATCGCTCGATGCGCCGCAAGGAGCGCGAACGGCAGGACAAACTGCGCAAATAGCTCCTTTAGCCAGACAGTTACACGGAATTCAAGGCTTCTCCGAAGAACAACGATGGCTGCAACATAATGCTCGATGCACCGGATTAGAGCGATCTTTCGCCGTTCGACAAACTGTATCCGGAATTGAAAAACCGGAGATATTAAAGCTTCAAGTATCGCCAATACAAGAAAGAGTATCCTGAACAGAAGGATACTCTTTCTTCATACCAACTGAAATGATTACACCAGGGAAGCGATCGCACTCACCAAGATAATCAAAACGATCAACGCGATACACGATATGACAAGCCCGGCGATCGCCAAGCCGCGGGGAGTTCTGAAAATTCCCACGAATGAAAAAATCAAACCCAAGGCCCACAATACCCAGCCGAGCCCCGGAACCCAGCTGAAAATCAAACCCAACAAGGCCAGAATAAAACCGGCGGTTCCCAGTCCGTTCGTGCTTCTCCGCTCCTGCTGATTGATAATGATCGTCTGCCCTTCGACCTGATGTCTGCCGACTTCATTTCCATTCTGCTTCGTAATATTATCCATAAAATTTAAGATTGTATCGTCCGTACCCCGACGACTGGTAATAAAAAGAAAAGCGTGGCACCGAAGCCCATTTCAGAATCGCAGGTCGTAGGAGTACCTTTTGGCGTGAAATAAGCGACAGCCCCGCGCCTATACCCGCAGAATACGGATACGACGCGAGAAGATGTCTGCCTATTCTCCGCCAAAATGAATTTCCTACGTTCACGATTCGGGAACAGACTTACACTTTTCCGTGTGTATCAATATGTACAGTACATATAGCGGCTTTTCGAAATATACAATAGTGCGCGTCGCTTCGGGAACTGCGACCGCAGAACAAGCGTGAAGCACGACGTAAAAACGGAATCCGGCCAGGACACGATCTCCCCGCTGCGAATCCCCGAACCGGACGGCAGCGGTTCTACGCATCCGCTCTTTCGGACCGCATTCAGTCCGGCCGTTGCCGAAAACAAAAATTTTCAGTACATTTGAGCGACAAAAAATGCTTTCCATGTCCATTCCCCTCGCCGAACGACTGCGTCCCCGTACGCTCGATGAATATATCGGACAGGCCCACCTGGTCGGGCAGAACGGCGTATTCCGCAAGTTCCTCGAAACGGGCAATGTCCCCTCGTTCATCCTCTGGGGTCCGCCGGGCGTGGGAAAAACTACGCTGGCCAAGATCGTTGCCACGACTCTCAAACGCCCGTTCTACACCCTGTCGGCCGTCACGTCGGGCGTCAAGGAGGTGCGCGAGGTGTTGGAATCGGCCCGCAAGCAGAAATTCTTCGACTCCAAACCGCCGATCCTGTTCATCGACGAAATCCACCGCTTCAACAAGTCGCAGCAGGACTCGCTGCTGGGTGCTGTCGAACAGGGCGTGGTGACGCTGATCGGAGCCACGACCGAAAATCCCTCGTTCGAGGTGATTTCACCGCTGTTGAGCCGCTGCCAGGTCTATATCCTCCAGCCGATGACCGACGGGGAGCTGCAAACCCTCCTCGACCGGGCCCTCGCCACCGATCCGGAGCTCAAAACCCGGGAGATCGAGGTGCAGGAAACCGAAGCGCTGTTCCGTTTCTCGGGCGGCGACGCCCGCAAGCTGCTCAACATTCTGGACATCATCACGGGTGCCGCAAACGGTAAAGTAACGATCACTAACCAATACGTCACCGACTGTCTGCAACAGAACATCGCCCTCTACGACAAGAACGGCGAACAGCACTACGACGTGATCTCGGCCTTCATCAAATCGGTGCGGGGCAGCGATCCCAACGCAGCGATCTACTACCTGGCCCGCATGCTGGCCGGAGGCGAGGAGCCGCGCTTCATCGCCCGCCGGTTGGTGATCCTGGCCTCGGAAGACATCAGCCTGGCCAATCCCAACGCCCTGCTGCTGGCCAACGCCTGTTTCGACACGGTACACAAGATCGGCATGCCCGAAGCCCGCATCACGCTGGCCGAAACCACGATCTACCTGGCCACCTCGCCCAAGAGCAAATCGGCCTACATGGCCATCAACCAGGCGCTCTCCTTCGTCGAACACGATACGACCAACCGCCCGGTACCCCTGCACCTGCGCAACGCTCCGACCAAGCTGATGGATCAGGCAGGATACGGCAAAGGCTATAAATACGCCCACGACTACGGCGGATTCGCCGAGCTGGAGTTCATGCCCGAAACGCTCAAAGGCAAGAAATTCTACGAGCCGAACACCCGCAACGCCGCCGAGGCGAAGATCGCCGCATGCATCCGGGATCTGTGGAAGGACAAATATAAATAACAGCCGGAGACACAACGCCTTCCGGCATTCCTGAAGCCGACTGCCGGACAGCCCCGGAAATACGATCGGACAACATCCCGTACTTCGTCCCGGCGAACGGCAGCGACACAATACTTTGATTCCGAATGAAAATGAAACAGAGTGGTAAAATCACAATAATATTGGTATTAACTATATTGTTGGTGGGATTTATAGTCTTTAAATGTTATTTGACTTGTAAATATGATAAGTTGATGAGCCGAATAATATCAGACAATCAATTGACGGCAACATACCAACAACTTCCTATGGTGTACTATGATACAGTCGGTTATTTCCCCGAATCAATGGATGACGCGGTTGCTTTCGTCCAAAAAACCTATTGGCCAGATATGAAAGAAGAGGATTTAAGAGCACAACAACTATTGACCGATCCTCTTGCAAAAAACAAGGAAGAATTACAATATTTTCCTCTTTATGACTATCGTACAAAACGTCCTGTTTCTTTTCTCTTTTTGAGTGCGGGTATCGATGGAAAAATAGATAATAAATTGTCACATAATGATACATTATATGTTCATAATTGGTGGGCAGACCTCAATGTTTACAATTATGAGGAGGCAATTCTGTTAGAAAATTGGAATAAAAATGCACGTGAGTGTTGGGCACTGTCAAATACACCCAAAGATGTACAGCTTCCACCGCAACCTCGAGTACATGGTATTCGTTTCATTGATTATTTTTGTGGAAATAAAGACTGGATTGTACAATTAGGGCCTATTTAGTTTCCAACGTACTAAAAGCACGGAAGAAAACAAATCGCAGCGAGGAACAGTCTGACGATAAAAGATATATCTCCTACCCGGCAAGAGAGAGAGAGAAAGAAGACAAACCGCATAGCATAACGAAGCAAAACTGTTCCCGAAACTTACCGGTATCATAAAACAAACACAGACCTCCCATGAAACGCATAGGACTCATATCCGACACCCACGGTACGTTCGACCAAACGCTCAAAACATTCCTCAAGGACGTGGACGAAATCTGGCACGCCGGGGACATCGGCTCTCCGGAGGTCGCCGACCAGATCGCGGCGTTCAAACCCCTGCGGGCCGTCTATGGCAATATCGACGGAGGTATCATGCGACGCACCTACCGCGAATTTCTCTCCTTCGAGTGCGAAGGGGTGAGCGTCCTGATGACCCACATCGGCGGCTATCCCCGCCACTACACCCCGCAGGCCGTAGCGCGGATCCAATCGCTGCGCCCGAAAATCTTCATCGCGGGGCACTCCCACATTCTCAAGGTCATCTACGACCCCGTTTACGACCTGCTTCACCTCAACCCCGGCGCTGCCGGCTGCTACGGTTTCCACAAGGTGCGCAGCGCCCTGCGCTTCACCATCGACGGCACCGACATCCGCGACATGGAAATCGGCGAATGGCCTCGTCCCGGCGCTTGATAAAGGGACGAAATCGTTCAATATGCAATATTTTTATTTAACATAATATTACCTGGGATTTCTTCGTTATAAGTCTGTAATTTCAACAGGACAAAACGTACATTTTCGACAAGCGAGGAGAGAGCGACCGCGTTCGCTTTTCCGAACACGGAAAACTAAAAAAGGAATCCAAGATGCAAGCTAAAATCTCAAAAACGCTCGAGGCCATCATCGCCCGTACGGCATTCGAAACCTCGAAACGCGCTATTACCCACTCACTCAAGGATTTTCTCACCCTTGAGATTCTGCGGGAAGAAGGGTCCTTAGCGCATCAGATACTCACCTCCCGCCTCAAGGACTGGGAGATTCACCAAATATGCCTTCGCATCGAAAGCGAGATTCGGTCGGTATCGGCACCCGATTCATCGAGGCAGAATCCCGAAGAATTTTTCCCTTTATACACCAGAGAATTACAACGATTGTTCGCCCCGATGCACCATGTTTCGACGGCACACGCACTGCTGCACATCGTGAGCGACCCGCACACGATCACTTCGCAGGTGCTGGCCATGTACCATTTCGATGCACAGGCGATAGCGACCGAACTGCAAAAGATGACCCTGGAGGCCGATCAAACGACGCCTCCGGATACCAATTTTCGGCCGACACCCGAACTACGGTTCATCGGCCTGCGCGAACCTGTCCGGGACACTCCTCCTGCGGAACCTGCCTTGTTGGACAAATTCGGCACCGACCTTACGTACGAAGCTCGCAGAGGCCGCATCGATCCCGTCGTAGGACGCGAGCGGGAGATGGAACGCATCGTGCAGATCCTCTCGCGCCGCAAGAAGAACAACCCGATCCTGATCGGCGAAGCCGGCGTGGGCAAGAGCGCCATCGTCGAAGGGCTGGCCCTGCGGATGGCAGCGGACGAAGTTCCCGCCACCATCCGCGGCAAACGGCTCTATTCGCTCGACGTATCGTCGCTCCTGGCCGGGACCAAATACAGAGGTGAGTTCGAAGAACGGATGCAGCGACTTCTCGAAGAATTGCGCAGGAAGCAGGACTCGATCCTCTTCATCGACGAAATACACACCATCGCGGGCGCAGGTTCGACCCAGGGAAGCCTCGACACGGCCAACATTCTCAAACCCGCCCTGGCGCGGGGCGAATTGCAGGTCATCGGAGCCACGACGCTGGACGAATATCGCGAAGATATCGAGAGCGATCCCGCGCTGGAACGCCGCTTTCAGAAAATCCTCGTCGAACCCGCTTCGGAAGAGGAAACCCTGCAAATCCTGCACAACATCGCACCCCATTACGAACGGCACCACGGAGTGCGCTACTCGGACGAAGCATTGCGGGCCTGCGTCGCCCTGACCGGGCGCTACATTACCGACCGCAACTTTCCGGACAAGGCGATCGACGTGCTGGACGAAGCCGGGGCACGTATTCACCTGCAGGACAAAGGCAAAACCGAAAAACCGTCCCGAAAAACCGCATCCCGCGAACCGGTCGGCGCCGCAGCAGGAGCCAAAACGCCCAAAAACCGCTCCCGCAAAACGGCGGCAGCGGACACGACGACTGTCGGTGGCGCCGTATGGACTCTTCCGTCCGATCCCGGCCCGCCCGAAATCCGGGCCGAGCATATCGAGCAGGTTATTACCTCCATGACGGGAATCCCAGCCGAACGGCTCTCGGGCAGCGAAAGCGAACGTCTGCGCGGCCTTGCGGACTATCTTTCGGCCCGCGTCATCGGCCAATGCGAAGCCGTCGAAAAGATTTCGCGGTCGATCCAACGCTCCCGGGCGGGACTCAAGGACGAAGGGCGTCCGATCGGCGTCTTCATGTTCGTCGGACCGACGGGCGTGGGCAAAACCCTGCTGGCGAAAGAGCTCTCCAAATGGCTCTTCGACGAGAACAAGGGACTCATCCGTATCGACATGAGCGAATACAGCGAAAAACACAACGTCGCACGGTTGATCGGCTCCCCGCCGGGATATGTCGGCTACGGCGAAGGCGGACAGCTCACCGAAGCGGTACGCCGCCATCCCTATTCGGTCGTCCTGTTCGACGAAATCGAGAAAGCCCACCCCGAAGTCTTCAACACCCTGTTGCAGATCTTCGACGAGGGACACCTCACCGACGGTTCGGGGCGCAAGGTCGATTTCCGAAATACGGTAATCATTCTCACCTCCAACGTCGGATCGCGGGCCGCGGCAATACGCTCCACGCAGGTCGGGTACAGCACCTGTTCGAAATCGGACACCCAGCAGAAAGCCCCGCAGTCGGAATACCGCCGGGCGCTGGAAGAAACCTTCGCACCGGAGTTCCTGAACCGCATCGACGACATCGTCATCTTCCGCACGCTCGACCTCTCGGACGTGGAGCGGATCATCGACCTGGAACTCAAGGGGCTGCTCTCCCGTACCGACCGACTCGGCTACAAGGTCGAAATCACCGACGAGGCGAAGCGGACCCTTGCCGCCATCGGCTACCAGCGCAAATACGGCGTCCGCGCCCTGCGCCGCACGCTGCTCGAACGCATCGAGGAACCTCTCTCGGGACTGATTATCGACGGCAAACTGCACAGCGGGGAGCGGGTGATCGTGGAACCCGACGGCGAAAAGGAGGTGATTCTCCGGGTCGCCTAACATAAATCAGAACCAGTGGCGGACGGTTTTCGAATCCCGGCCGAAGCAAGTATCGGCCGGGATTTTCACGCCTCACCCACTCCTTCGACTAAGCGGTTTTCCAGAACCGACAACAACCCCGGCCCGACATACGGAATAACCCCGAACAGTCCTCCCGGCAACGAGGCATTTGCATCGAAACCGGGAACAGCTCCATATATGTCCGTCCCGCATGCTTTCGACATCTGCCTGCAAAATCGGCCCCGACACCCGGTCGAAAGGTCCGGACATCAGACTCCGTTCCCCCTTCGAAACGGATGCGAAAGAGGGATAATCGATTATTTTCGTACCTTTGTCGTCTGATTCAAGAAATATATGTACCGTTTTTCAACCTACAAACGACAATACAAAGCCAATCTGAAACTGGCCCTGCCCGTCGTGATGACCCAGTTGGGGCAGATCCTCGTACAGGTCGCCGACAACGTCATGGTCGGCCGTTACGGAGGCGACGACCCCACGCCGCTGGCCGCCACTTCGTTCGGCGGCTCGGTCTTCTTCATCCTCTTCATCGCCGGCGTCGGCATCGCACTGGGCCTCACGCCCCTGATCGGCGAACTCTACGCCCAGGGCGACCGTTGCAAATCGTCGCAATACCTGCAAAACGGCCTGATGTTCTATACTCTGTTGGGATTTCTGGTCTGCGGGCTCCAACTGGCCGTCATCCCTTTGATGTACCACATGGGACAGCCCGTCGAAGTGGTCGATATGGCCATACCGTATTACAAGTTGCTGGCTTACAGCATGCCGTTCATCATGCTCTTCTTCACCTTCAAGCAATTCCTCGAAGGCGTCGGAAACACCCGGGTCGAAATGGTCGTGGTGATTCTCTGCAACCTGATGAACGTCGGCTTGAACTGGATTTTCATCTACGGCCACCTCGGATTCGAAGAACTGGGCGCCACAGGTGCGGGGCTCGGCACCCTCGGATCGCGCATCGCCATGCCGATCATGATTATCGGCTATTTCTACAAAAAACAGAAATACCGCGCCTATCTTCAGGGATTCTCGCCCCGCAACTATTCGGTCAAAACGATCCGCACATTGCTGCGTATGGGCCTTCCGATCTCCCTGCAGATGTTTCTCGAAGCCTCGGCCTTCGTCGGCACCAGTATCATGATGGGCTGGCTGAGCAAAACGGCCATCAGCGCCAACCAGATCGCCATGACCTTGGGCAACTGCGCCTTCATGATCGTGACTTCGATCGGTGCCGCCACGACCATCCGCATCTCCCACTGCTACGGCGCCCGCAGCTTGAAGGAGCTGACTCTGGCGGCAAAGGCCTCCTACCACCTGGTCATCGCCTGGAACCTCTTCGCCGCCATCACGTTCATCTCGCTCTGCAACGTCATCCCGACTTTCTTCACCACCAACGCCGAAGTGATCGACCTGGCCTCGAAGCTGATCCTGCTGATCGCCGTTTACCAGTTGGCGGACGGCATCCAGAACGTTTCGGTAGGCATTCTGCGGGGTATTCAGGACGTGAAGATCATCATGCCGATCGCTTTCCTCTCGTACATCGTCTTCAACCTGCCGGTGGGTTACCTGTTGGGCTTTACATTGGGAATGGGCGCACAGGGGCTGATTCTGGGCTTCACCGTCGGTCTTACGACGGCCGCCGTACTGCTGATCGTCCGCTACCGCCGCGATATCCGGCGCTGGAAGGCCGGCATCCGATAATCCGGGATCTCCGCTTCCCGGCAGCGACGCACATCCGCCCGGCGGGAATATGCCGGAGTCTCAGCCGAATAAATTTGGCATTGCTCCCGGATTTCACTATCTTTACCGAAATTTATGACTCCAATGGATAACACCAAACCATATACGAAAGCGCCCAAGCCCGAAATCGGTCGCGGCTGCACGTTCTACTACGCCCCCGAAGGGGTCGCAGCCAAGCCTTGCGAGGGTTGCTACAAACTGCACGAAACAGCCTGGCTGGAGCAATACCCGCAACACACGCCGACCGATATTTTCGAAGTGCGCTTCAAGAACACCCGGCGCTCCTACTACCAAAACGTCAATAATCTGCCGCTGGAACGGGGCGACATCGTCGCTGTGGAAGCTTCGCCGGGACACGACATCGGCATCGTCTCCCTGACGGGCGACATGGTAGCCCGCCAAATGCGCCGCGTGGGTTTCAACCCCTACAACGGCGAATTCAAGAAGATTTACCGCAAGGCCAAACCCTACGACATCGAACGCTGGCAGGAGGCCATCGCTCTGGAGCACGAAACGATGATCACCGCACGCCAGATCGCCGCCGAAATGGGACTCAATATGAAAATCGGCGACGTGGAGTACCAAGGCGACAAGATCAAGGCGATCTTCTACTACATCGCCGACGAGCGCGTGGATTTCCGCGAGCTAATCAAGGTCTTCGCCGAACGGTTTCACATCCGCATCGAAATGAAACAGATCGGCGCCCGCCAGGAAGCGGGACGCATCGGCGGCATCGGAGCCTGCGGCCGCGAACTGTGTTGCGCATCGTGGATCTCGAATTTCTCGAGTGTGACGACCAACTCGGCCCGTATGCAGGAGATCTCCCTCAACCCCCAAAAACTGGCCGGACAGTGCTCGAAACTCAAGTGCTGCCTCGCCTACGAATACGACACCTACGTGGACGCCCGCAAGGAGTTCCCCCGTCTGCGGGAACCGCTCCAGGCTCTCGACGGCGAATATTACCTGGTCAAAACCGACATCCTGGCCGGTACCATGTCCTTCAGCAGCAGCAAGGATACGATGACCAACGTGGTGACGCTTCCCGTCGCCCGCGTCAAGGAGATCATAGCGCTGAACCGCGCCGGCAAGAAGGTCGATCAGCTGTCGGCGGAGCAACCACAACGGGAGAAGTTCGAAGAACCGACCTATCGCTCGGAGGAGGACAGCATCACACGCTTCGACGGCAACGGCTCCAAACGCAAGGGCCGCAACCGACGCCGCAGCGACCGGGCAGAGGAACGCGAGAACCGGAACAACGGTGCCCGCAGCGGAAGCGCCGCAGAAGCGGCCGCCGTTTCGGAATCCCGCAAGGACGAAAAACAGGAACCCGCTGCCAACCGGAGTGAACGCCGCGAAAAACGCGACCGCCGTGAACGGAATAATCGAAACGGACAAGGCGAAAGCCGCGAATCGCGCGGAGAAAGGAATAACGGTCAGGGCGAACCGCGCAACCCACGCAACAGCGACCGGAACGGGTCGCGCAACGGACAGAGCACCCAGAAAAACGAACAGCGCACCGAACGCGGGAACACCTCCGGCGAACAGAACGGTGAACGCGGCAACGGTCAGGGCTCTCGCAGCGAACAGCGCGGGGAACGTCGTTCGGAGCGTTCTCGTTCCGAAAACCGTCCGGGACAAAACGGCTCCGAAACCGATCCGACTCCGACACACTCCCAATCTCCGGGCGAAGAGGGACAGAACGGTGCCCGCCGCCGTCCTCGGGGACGCGGAGGACGCAACCGTCGTGAAGGCAACCGTCGGGAAGGCGGAAACGGAGAGACAGCACAACCCGAACCGCCGAAAAAAGAGCAATAACGACTCGTAATGTACCTGCGGAGTATCATAGCGATCGCCGGAATGCTCGTTACGAGCTGCCTTTCGCCGCATCAGACGGTCGTAACCGATACCGGGGGCGGCACGTGGAGCGAAAGTGCCGAAATCGAAATTCCGAACGCGGATACCGTGACCCCGCGCGACCTATACATCGTCGTGCGTTACAACGACTCCTTTCGGGACGACACGCTGCGGCTGACGATACGGACCATTTCGCCCGACTCCCTGGTTTTCGAGGAATCCTACACGCTGGGCCTTCCTCCCCGCAGGCACCCGGCAGCCCTCGCGGAGGAAGCGTCGGTTCCCTATCGTCGGCACGTAATTTTTCCCGACAGCGGCATTTACAGGATGGCTTTCACCCCGGCGATGCCGGTCCGGGGCGTGGAAGCCATCGGCATCAACCAGCAAAAAAGCGAATAAAAACAGATGGGCAAAGACAAACTCAGACGCTTTGCGGAGAACCTCACGTTCGAATGTTTCGTACAACCCGCCTTCGAGGAGGCCTTCCGCCGCGACCATCCGCTCAAAGGACATTGGCACAGCGACTTTTTCCATAACGACCGTCCGATCGTACTCGAACTGGGCTGCGGCAAGGGCGAATACACCGTCGCACTCGCGGAGCGCGACCCCAACCGCAACTTCATCGGTATCGACATCAAGGGTGCCCGCATGTGGCGCGGAGCCAAAACCGCCACGGAACGGCAAATGCGCAACGTCGGTTTTCTGCGTACCCGCATCGAAATGATCGCCTCCTTCTTCGCCGAAGGAGAGGTCGATGAGATCTGGATCACCTTCCCCGATCCGCAGCTCAAATCGCGCCGGGCCAAGAAACGGCTCACCTCACCCCTCTTCCTGGGCCAGTACGCACAGATGCAGGTTCCCGGCGGACGAATCAACCTCAAGACCGACTCGCAACACCTCTACGCCTACACGCAAGCCGTGATCGAACGGTTCGGTCTGCCCTGCGACGTGGCCAACAACGACATCTACGGCTCGGGGTTCGCGGACGAAATACTCTCGGTCAAGACCGCCTACGAACAGATGTTCCTCGAACGGAAGCTGCCGATCACCTACACCCGCTTCTCGCTGGGTGAACGACGCGATTTCCCGCCGTTCGACTGGGAAGGCGACGACACGGACGAGAAGGACAACGAAGAAGCACGGAAAAACGATATATCCGACCGAACCTCCAGATCATCATACGCAAATCCATAAATCACGTATTCCGTACCCGGAGTACATGTCGTTGAAAATTCTTCATCACCGACATATACGGCAAGGAGTCCCCCTCCATCGGAAGAAATCAGATTCTCGACGAATTTATGCCAATCCGCATACCGATCGAAATCTGAAGCGCACCGTCAACAAAGCATTGGAAGCCGTGGATTTGATATTACGAACGTCGAATAATGGTGTATTTTTTTGAAAAAACACTTATAAATACAAGAATTACCATTTGTCCGGATCACAAAACCGACATATAATTAATATTTTTCCTGAAAAATGGCAATTATTTTTCGTATTTTTGTGGGTGCCGGAGCGGAGCGGTAATCTTTGCGGGCCAAACGCACGGTTACCGTTCTCTCTTCAGACATTCGTCCGGCCCTGCCGAACGAAACGATTCGTTTCACCCATAAAAACCGAAAAAATATGAAACCCGAATACAAACCTTTCGTCGATGCGCTCATCGAACTGGCCATCCGCGAAGACATCGGCGACGGCGACCACACTTCGCTCTGCTGCATCCCCGCGACGGAAAAAGGCCGCATGCGCTTGCTCTGCAAACAGGAGGGTATTCTCGCGGGCATCGAAATCGCACAACTGGTGCTTCGACGCCTGGACCCCGACATGCAATTCGAACAGATCCTCCGCGACGGCGACCGCGTGAAGCCGGGCGACGTGGCCTTCTACGTTTCGGGACGGCTCCAGTCCCTGCTGCAAGCCGAACGCATCCTGCTGAACATCATGCAGCGCATGAGCGGCGTGGCGACCCAGACAGCCGTCTATGCCGACAAGATCAAAGACCTGCATACCAAAGTTCTCGACACGCGCAAAACCACCCCGGGCATGCGCGTATTGGACAAGATGGCCGTCAAGATCGGCGGCGGTGAGAATCACCGCATGGGACTGTTCGACATGATTCTGCTGAAGGACAACCACATAGACTTTGCAGGCGGCATCCGCCCGGCCATCGAAGGAGCCAAAACCTATCTCAAGGCAAAAGGCAAGAACATTCCGATCGAATGCGAAGTGCGTTCGCTCGAAGACATCGACGAAGTGTTCGCCGCAGGAGGCGTGGACCGCATCATGTTCGACAATTTCACCCCGGAGCTGACGCGGCAGGCCGTCGCGAAGGTCGCCGGACGCTGCGAAACGGAGTCGAGCGGCGGCATCACGCTCGACACGCTGCGCGAATACGCCGAAACAGGCGTGGACTTCATATCGGTCGGCGCCCTGACGCACCAGATCAAATCGCTCGACATGTCGTTAAAAGCCTGCTAAGGTGGAACGCTGGCTACATAGTAATCCGGGCATGCTCCTGCGGCGCATCGTCCTGCTCTACATCGTCCTGCTGCTCTGCCGAATCGTCTTTTACTGCTACAACTACGCCCTGATCGGCCCCCTGGGTTGGCAGGAGGTCCTGACATTGGCGGGGGGGGGTCTGAAGTTCGACACCGTATCGGTTCTCTACGCCAATCTGCTTTTCATCGTCCTCTCGCTGCTGCCGTTCCATTTCCGGGAGCGGAGCTGGTATCGGCGTATTCTCTTCTGGTACTATGCGGTGATCAATTCGCTGCTGATCGTGGCCGTAAACCTGGCCGATTGCGTCTATTTCCGCTATACGCAGAAGCGTTTCACCGCCGACGAAATCTTCTTCGCCGACAACTCCAATTCGGTGCAGCTCGTGCTGAAATTCGCCGCCGAAAACTGGTACCTGCTCCTCGTCGGCGCAGTCCTCATCTGGCTGCTCGTTTGGGGTTACGGACGCAAGATCACACCCCGATCGCCCCTGCGCGAGGGCTGGGTTTATCACTCGGTCAATACAGGACTGCTGGTGATCGCCATTCTGCTCGGCATCGCCGGCATGCGGGGCGGCGTAACGCGCATGACCCGCCCGATCACCCTCTCGAACGCCACGCTCTACGCCTCGACCAGCGAAAAGGCCAACCTGATCCTGAGCAACCCCTTCTGCATTCTGCGGACCATCGGCAGCGGCGGATCGGTCAAATACACCCGCTACTTTTCGCCCGAAAAACTGGACGAATATTTCACCCCGACCCACCGCCCCGACTCTTCGGCCGTGAACCTCGAAGGGCGCAACGTGATGGTTTTCATTCTGGAAAGCATGTCGGCCGAACATTCGGCCTACCTCAAACCCGAATTGTACGGCAACGGCACGCAACCGGGCTATACGCCGTTCCTCGACTCGCTCATGCGGCAGAGCCTCTGTTTCGGGCAGATGTACGCCAACGGCACCCGCTCGATCCAGGCCATGCCCGCCGTATTGGGCAGCATCCCCTCCTTCAAACAACCTTTCGTGTTGATGCCCCAGTCGCTGGGCAAAAGCCGCCAACTGCCGCAGATACTCCGCGACAAAGGCTACCGAACCGCCTTCTTCTGCGGTTCGGAGCGCGGTTCGATGGGATTCGGAGCCTACGCCCGCAGCGCCAGCATCGAGCGGCTCCTGAGCCGCGAGGATTACGAAGCGGTACACGGCACCGGGGATTTCGACGGTTACTGGGGCATCTGGGACGAACCGTTCCTGCAATTCACGGGCGAAGAACTCTCGAAAATGCAGGAACCATTCTTCGCCACGCTGTTCACCCTCTCGTCGCACCATCCCTTCGTCGTGCCCGAACAATATCGCAACGTGCTGCCCGAAGGAACGACCAAAATCCATAAACCGGCAGCTTACGAAGACCTCGCTTTCCGGAATTTCTACCGCAGGTTCGAGCACGAAGAGTGGTTCCAACGAACGATCTTCGTCTTCGTCGCGGACCACGTTTCCTCGGAGAAAATGGCGGAGGAAACTCGCTCCTATCCCGGTAACTACCACATCGTCGGATTCATCCACACCCCCGACGGCGCACTCGCGCCGCAATTTCTGGCACAGACCGTGCAGCAAATCGACATCATGCCGACCCTGCTGGGACTGTTGGGAAACCGGGAACCCTATTTCGCATTCGGACGCGACATTCTGAACGAACCCGACCGCGAACCGTGGGCCGTGATGTACGATTCGGAATTCCGGGTCGTAACGGACGAAGCGCTCTTCTCGTTCGACGAGGAGCGGATGACCGGCGCGACGTTCCGAAACGGGACTTCGGACCGGGAACAGACCGCGTCGGTCGAAAATCGGCTCAAGGCCCTGATTCAACAGTATTACGGGCATGTGGAAGCCAAAAATTACACCGTAGAAGACAATTTATGATTACCTTCAAACCCATTACGATCGAAGACAAGGCCGAAATCGAATCCTTCACATTGCCTTACGCCCCGGCGAACTGCGACCTGGCGTTCGCCAACATGTTTTGCTGGCAATTCCAGTTCAAAACCGCCTGGAGCGTAGTGGACGGCTTTCTGGTCATCCGCTTCCAGATCGGGGGCAGCGACCGGATCGGCTACATGCAGCCTGTCGGCGCAGGAGATTTCACCCCCGTCCTGCGGCATCTGGAGGAGGATATACTCGCTGCCGGACAACGGCTTCGGATCATCGACATGACACCTGAAGGGCTCGAAAAACTCCGCAGTGTAGGCCACTGCCAGTTCGCTTTCGCCTCCGACCGCAATCTGGAAGACTATGTATACAACGCTTCGGACCTGCGCGACCTTCCTGGCCGGAAATACCAATCCAAACGCAACCACATCAACCGCTTCGAGGCGGAATACGAATACCGCTACGAGCCTATGACCCGCGACCATGCTGCGGAGTGCATGCGTCTGGAAGCCGAATGGCGCAAGACCCGCAGCGGACATACGGGCGAGCTGTCGGCCGAACAGCGGGCCATGCAGCGGGCTTTCGCCCATTTCGACCGGCTGGGACTTATCGGTGGCTGCATCTACGTCGGTGATAAACTCGTCGCTTTCACTTACGGCTCACCGATCAACGACCATACGTTCTGTGTTCATGTCGAAAAGGCCGACACCGAATACGACGGGGCTTTCACCATCATCAACCGGGAGTTCGTGGCGCACCTGCCCGAGCAATACACGCTCATCGACCGCGAAGAGGACCTGGGTATTCCGGGACTACGGCAGGCCAAGCTCTCCTACCATCCGGCATTCCTCGAGAAGAAATATACGGCCCTCTGCCTCTACCCCGACGAAATAGCCTGCAAACGGCTCTGGATAAAGTGCTTCGGAGACGAAGAAACCTTCATCGACTCCTTCCTGATCGGCCATTACAGCCGCAAGCGGATGCTCGCAGCCGAAGAGGACGGCCGTCTGGCGGCCATGCTGCACCTGATCCCGTTCGAAAGCGAGCTGGGGCGCACGACCTACATCTACGGCGTGGCGACCGACCCCGACTACCGGGGCCGGGGCCTGGCCTCCGGATTGATGCGCGAGGCGATGCGGCGGATCGCAGAAGAAGGGGCCGACGCCGCGATCCTTATCCCAAGCCAGGAAAGCCTCAAGGACTTTTACGCCCCGTTCGGCTTCGAAGACCGGTCGCTTCCGGTCGTTTTCGAAGCGCCGGACGACTTCGACTTCGGCTCGGGCAATCAGGAACAGGATCGGGCTATGGTCTGGCGCCGCAACAACAGCGCACCGCTGCCCGAACGTTTGCACTGCCGGCTTCTCTGATCCCGCAAAGAACCGTTCCGCAGAAAGTACGGCCGGACGCCTCGAGGCGTCCGGCCGTACTTTCTCAGGTCCTTCCGAACACCCGCTTCCGCGCGATCGGATCCGAAGATTCCACTCTTTCGGAGAAGAAGTGACCGATTATCGACAAAAAAACGTCGAAATCATTGCAAATCATTCGTCAAATGTTTAATTTTGTTAGATTAAAGACTGATATTGTTAATTTTAAGTAAAATCAATCACCATATGAAGAAGCTTATATCTGCTGCCGAAGCGGCGGGAATGGTAAAAGACGGAATGACGGTCATGATCGGCGGCTTTCTGGGCAACGGAAGCCCCCACGCGATCATCGACGCACTGGTTGAATCGGGCGTAAAGGACCTCACCCTCATCGTGAACGATACGGCTTATCCGGACAAAGGCTGCGGACGGCTGATCGCCGGGAAGCAGGTCCGCAAAGTGATCGTATCGCACATCGGCACCAACCCCTGCACCAGCGAGCAGATGAACAGCGGCGAACTGGAGATCGAATTCTGCCCGCAGGGAACGCTGGCCGAACGGGTTCGTTCGGGCGGGGCAGGTCTGGGCGGTGTGCTCACTCCGGTCGGACTCGGAACGATCGTAGCCGAAGGCAAACAAATCATCAACGTCGATGGCAAGGATTACCTGCTCGAAAAACCGCTGCGGGCCGACGTAGCCCTGCTCGGCGCGAGCCTGGCCGACCGATCGGGCAACCTGGTCTATAAAGGCACGTCACAGAATTTCAACCCGTTGATGGCCACCGCAGCCGACCTGGTGATCGCCGAGGTGCGGGAGCTGGTAGAAACCGGAGCGATAGCCCCCGAAGCGGTCCGCACGCCGGGTATCTTCGTAGATTACATGGTCGCTCCGGCCAAATAACCGAACGGCCGAAAGAACAAATCCGCATCTCAATCGAATTAAAAATATCAGGTTATGGAAAAATCAATGATACGGCTTCGGATGAGTGCCAAAGACGCTCATTACGGAGGCAATCTGGTGGACGGCGCCCATATGGTGCATCTGTTCGGCGACGTGGCCACCGAACTGTTGATCATGCACGACGGCGACGAAGGACTGTTCGTGGCCTACGACAACGTCGAATTTCTCGCCCCGGTCTATGCCGGCGATTATATCGAAGCGGTGGGCGAAATCGTGAAGGTGGGCAACACCTCGCGCAAGATGGTCTTCGAAGCCCGCAAAGTGGTCGCTGCACGCCCCGACATCTCGCCCTCTGCGGCCGACGTACTCAAAGAGCCCGTCGTGGTCTGCCGTGCCAGCGGCACGTGCGTCGTAAAAAAAGAGGACCAGCGCATCCCTGAGAGCCGCTAACGGAATTTTCGGCCCGTTCCGGACACGAAAGCGTCCCGCGATGCGAAGACCGCAGGCAGGAGCGCCGGAGAGAGAAAACGGCCGATGCGACCGGAAATTCTCGGCGAACAGGTCCGAACAGGTTTAGCCGCCACATCGGACAAAGCAACGGAATTCAACCATTTTCAAACTTTTCAACCAAAGACCCCATGGAAAAACTGATCATAACGGCCGCGATCTGCGGAGCGGAAGTACTCAAGGAACACAACCCCGCAGTCCCCTACACGGTGGAAGAGTGCGCCCGGGAGGCCAAGTCGGCCTACGATGCCGGCGCGAGCATCATCCACCTGCACGTGCGCAACGACGACGGCCAACCCACGCAGGATAAAAACCGCTTCAAACAGGTTATGGACGCTATCCGTGCGGTTTGCCCGGACGTAATCATCCAGCCTTCGACGGGAGGTGCCGTCGGCATGACCAACGACGAACGGCTGCAACCTACGGAGCTGCTCCCCGAAATGGCGACCCTCGACTGCGGCACGCTCAATTTCGGCGGCGATGAAATCTTCGAGAACACGGAGAACACGATCAAGTACTTCGGTCAGAAGATGATCGAGCGGGGCATCAAACCCGAGCTGGAGGTCTTCGACAAGAGTATGATCGAAATGGCGCTCCGCCTGCACAAGAAGGGCTATATCGCCGACCCCATGCATTTCGACTTCGTGATGGGTGTGAACGGCGGCATCGGAGGCGACATCCGGGATTTCGTCTTCCTGCGGGGCAGCATTCCGGCCGATGCGACCTACACGGTAGCCGGCGTGGGACGCTACGAATTTCCGTTGGCGGCCCTGGCGATCATCGACGGCGGCCACGTGCGCGTAGGTTTCGAGGACAACGTCTATCTCTCCAAAGGCGTTCCGGCCAAATCCAACGGCGAACTGGTCGAGAAGGTCGTTCGCATGGCCAAAGAGTTCGGACGCGAGGTCGCTACACCGGACGAAGCTCGCCGCATTCTGGGACTCAAGAAATAAGATCACCCAAAAAACATCAACACTGCAACACAACAAAACACCATAATGAAAAAAGGACATAAATACGGCACACACCGGGTAATCTCCCCGAAGGGCGTGCTTCCCCAGCCGGCAGACAAGCTGGACAACAACATGGACGAGATCTACGACAACGAGATCCTAATCGACGTACAGACCCTCAACATCGACTCGGCCAGCTTCACCCAGATCTCGAACCAGGCCGGAGGCGACAAAGCCAAGATCGCCGAGATCATGCTCGACATCGTCGAAAAACAAGGAAAACACCGCAATCCGGTAACCGGATCGGGCGGCATGCTGCTGGGTACGGTCGAGAAGATCGGCGACGCGCTCGTCGGCAAGACCGACCTCAAGGTAGGCGACAAGATCGCCACGCTGGTTTCGCTGTCGCTTACTCCGCTGCGGATCGACAAGATCAAGGAGATTCGCCCCGATGTCGATCAGGTCGATATCGATGGCAAGGCGATCCTGTTCGAAAGCGGCATCTACGCCAAAATACCTTCCGACCTGCCCGAAAAGCTGGTAATGTCGGCCCTCGACGTGGCCGGAGCTCCGGCACAGGTAGCCAAACTGGTTCGCCCCGGCAACACGGTGCTGATTATCGGCGCAGCTGGCAAATCCGGCATGCTCTGCTGCTACGAGGCTCGCAAGCGGGTCGGCGTAACGGGCAAAGTGATCGGACTCTGTTACAGTCCCGAGGAGAAGGAGCGCCTGGACAAGTTGGGCTTCTGCCACGAGGTCGTCTGCATGGACGCTCGTCAGCCGATTCCGGTACTCGAAAAGATTACGGAGCTGACCAATGGCGAAATGTGCGACATCACCATCAACAATGTGAATGTTCCCGACACCGAAATGACCAGCATCCTCTGTACGAAGAATACGGGCATCGTCTATTTCTTCTCGATGGCCACGAGCTTCACGAAAGCCGCTCTCGGCGCCGAAGGCGTCGGCAGCGACGTGACGATGATTATCGGAAACGGCTATACGAAGGGACATGCGGAGATCACGCTTCAGGAGTTCCGCGAATGCGAAGCCTTGAGAAAGATATTCACCGAGCTGTACGCCTAACCGATACGAACGACACCTGCCGCCTTTCCTCATCGTCCCCGCCCGGCGCAAATTAAAAAAGCAGGACGGATCCGACTTACCGAGGCAGGAGGCACTCATCGAAAATAGCCGTCCGCCGCATTCGTTTTCGATGAGCGGACGGCGAAAACAAACGCTCGCTACATCGGCGAAAAAACACAAACCGCAACAACGTAACAATCGAACGAAACAAATAAAATCAAATGACACCTCTCACACCCGCAATGAGCCGCAGAAAAGAATTCTTTCCCGAAGTGACCGACCAGCAATGGAACGACTGGCACTGGCAGGTAAAAAACAGGATTGAGACCGTAGATGAGCTCAAGAAATACATCAAGCTGACCGCTGAAGAGGAGGAAGGCATCCGTGAATCGCTCAAAACGCTCCGTATGGCCATCACGCCCTACTACCTGACGCTGATCGATCCGGAAAATCCGCACTGCCCGATCCGCAAGCAGGCCATTCCTACCGTCGAGGAGCTGAAGCGCTCGCCCGCCGACCTGGAAGATCCCCTGCATGAGGACAGCGACTCGCCCGTACCGGGTCTGACGCACCGTTACCCCGACCGGGTACTGTTCCTGATTACCGACATGTGCTCGATGTACTGCCGCCACTGCACGCGCCGCCGCTTCGCCGGCCAGCACGACTGTGCAACCCCCGAGAAACAGATCGACGACTGCATCGACTACATCGCCCGTACACCGCAGGTACGCGACGTGCTGCTCTCGGGCGGCGACGCCCTGCTGGTGAGCGACGAAAAACTCGAATATATCATCAGCCGTCTGCGTGCCATTCCCCACGTGGAGATCATCCGCATCGGCTCGCGCACCCCGGTCGTGCTGCCTCAACGCATCACACCGGAATTGGTGAACATGCTCAAGAAATACCACCCGATCTGGCTGAACACCCACTTCAATCATCCGAACGAAGTGACCCCCGAATCGAAGCAGGCCTGCGCACGTCTGGCCGACGCCGGTATTCCCCTGGGCAACCAGTCGGTGTTGCTGCGCGGTGTGAACGACTGCACGCACATCATGAAAAAGCTCGTGCACGAACTGGTGAAGATGCGTGTGCGTCCCTACTATATTTATATCTGCGACCTGTCGCTGGGCATCGGACACTTCCGCACTCCGGTATCGAAAGGCATCGAAATCATCGAGAACCTCCGGGGACACACCTCGGGTTACGCCGTTCCGACATTCGTCGTGGACGCTCCGGGCGGTGGTGGCAAGATTCCTGTCATGCCGAACTATGTCATCTCGCAGGCTCCGAACCGCGTGGTACTCCGCAACTACGAAGGTGTGATCACGACCTATACGGAACCGACCGACTACAAGGACGAATGCCACTGCGAAGAGTGCGAGAAAGCACGTCGGAAGGAAGGCGTGGCCGAGTTGTTGAGCGGCGGACGTCTTTCGCTCGAGCCGTCCGAATTGAGCCGCAAGACCCGTAACCACAACCTTTAGAACGTAACGCTGCAAGACCAGCCCGCACCGGATTGGGATTCGTAACGAACATATCGGATTTCGGCAGCCTGGCCATCGTCGGCCTGGAGAAGAACACGGGTAAAACCGAATGTCTGAACTACATTCTGGGACAACTCGGCGGCCAGGCGGAGCGTTTCGCCCTGACTTCGGTCGGAATCGACGGCGAGAGCCGGGATCAGGTGTGCCAGACGGCGAAGCCCGAGATCGAGATTCCCGAGGGAATGATCTTCGTCACCTCGGAGAAACACTACCGGGAAAAACGGCTCGCGGCCGAGGTCCTCGACGTGAGTCTGGAGCGGACGGCGCTCGGGCGGCTGATAACGGCCCGCGCGAGGATGAGCGGCAAATTGCTGCTCTCCGGACCTTCGGACACGGCGGGCCTGAAAGCCCTGATCGACCGGCTCAAAGCCCGGGGCGTAGGCACGACGATCGTGGACGGCGCCCTGTCGCGGTTGAGCCTGGCTTCGCCGGCGGTCACCGAAGCGATGATCCTGGCCACGGGAGCTGCCGTCGCGGGAAATATTCCCGAACTGGTCCGCAAGACGAAATACGTTTACGAACTGATCGGAATCGAAGAGATCGAGGATGCGCTGCGTACCCGGCTCGATCCTCTGACACAGGGGGTGTGGGCCGTCAGCGGCGGCGGCGAACCGATCGACCTCGAATTACCCTCGGTGCTGATGCTCGAACGGAGCGGAGAGAACCTGTTCCGGCACGGCCGGCGGATTTACGCCACCGGCATCGTCACGGACAAGCTGTTCCAACTGCTGCGAACGCAACAACGGGAAGTGGAGTTGATCGTCCGCGACTTTACGCGGGTGTTCGCCTCGCCCGAAGCGTTTTACGCCTTCCTGCGCCGGGGACACCGGATCAGGGTGGTGCACCGCAGCCGGCTGCTGGCCGTCACGGTCAATCCGACGGCTCCGTCGGGGCTGGTACTCGACTCCCGACGGTTGTGCGAAGCGATGCAGGAGGCGTTGCAAATACCGGTTTACGACGTAAAGAAAATGCCCGAATAGAAACGAATACGGCTACACACGAACAAAATCAAGGATCTTAAAGTCCCCTCCGAGGAGGGGAGTCAGAGGAAGGTCAGACGCTCTGATACGGCCGGAGACCGTGAAATAAATACGCGAACCCGTGTAAAATTGCATCGAATAACCAGAAAACGAATGCGACTCAAAGAGGCCATACAACATACCAGCGGACTGCGCTGCGTCGTCGAAGGAATGGAGATCTGTTCCTCCGTCGGGCGGCGTATGCTCCATGAAATGACATGGCTCGGCGAGGAGTCGGCGATCACGGCGGAACACGACCGCATCGCCTCGGTGTTGCGCCTGCTCGAAACCGAAGCGGGACGCGACCGCACCGAAACGATTCGCCGCAAACTGGCCCTGCTGCGCGACATCCGCTCAACGATCGAACGCACGGGCGGCAACTGCGTATTCGACGACATCGAACTGTTCGAATTGAAGTTTTTCGCGCTGCTGGCGGAAGAGCTTCGACCACTGGCTTCGCAAGGGCATCTTGCGGAACTTCCCGAGCTGAACGGGGTCGTCGATCTGCTCGATCCGGAAGGCAACCGGCTCCCCCATTTCTTCGTCTATGACGCCTACTCGGAGGAGCTGGCGACCCTGCGCAAACAGATCAAAGCACGCAAACAGGCCGGAGCCGACGAGTCTCAAGTGCAGGAGCTCTATTTCCGCAGCGTGGAAATCGAAGACCGCATTCGGGAGAGACTCTCCGTCGAATTGCGGAAATACCACGAAGCGTTGCAACAGGCACTCGACCGGATGGGATGGCTCGATGTGGTGATCGCCAAGGCGATGCAGGCCCGCGACTGGGGCCTTACCCGTCCCGCGATAACGCAGGACACGACCTCCTTCCGAGGCTTGTTCAACCCCGAGTTGCGGATTTCGCTCGAAGCGGCCGGGAAGCGATTCCAGCCCGTGAACATCCGCCTGACGACGGGACCTACGGTAATCACCGGCGCCAACATGTCGGGCAAAACCGTGTTGCTGCACAGCGTCGAGCTGGCCCAGTACATGCTGCAATTCGGATTTTACATTGCGGCCGAAAGGGCGGAAATAGCCCTTGTGGACGAAGTGCACTGCTCCATCGGCGACGGACAGGACCAGCTCAGCGGACTCTCGTCGTTCGCGGCCGAGATGATGCGGATGGACGAACTGGCCAAAAGCGTCCGGGCAGGCAGGCGGGTGCTGGCTCTCATCGACGAACCGGCCCGCACGACCAATCCGGTCGAAGGAAGGGCGATCGTGAACGGCGTCCTCGAATTTCTGGCCGACTACGAAGTCCCTTCGCTCGTAACCACCCACTACAACGGCATCGCGGCTCCGTGCCGCAAGCTGAAGGTAAAAGGCTTCTCGGAAACGAACGCGGAGGAGAGGATCACGCTGAAAAACATCAACGATTTCATAGACTACTCACTCGAGGAGGTCACGACGGACGAAGTTCCGCACGAAGCGATCCGGATCGCCCGTATTCTGGGCATCGACCCGGAGATCCTCCGGCGAATCGAACGCAACGAAGAACTCAAAAACAACCAATGACGGCAGCCGTACGGCACAGCCTACATGAACGATATGAAAAGCAAATTAGGAATAGACTTTAACCAGGTGGAACACGCCCGGGACGTAGCGCGCAAGATCGCCAACGGGGTGCAGGATTTTGTGGAAGGTTATACGACGGTAGCCGTCGAGCGGACGCTGTGCCGTCTGATCGGCATCGACGGCGTGGATGCCAACGCGGTACCGCTGCCGAACGTGGTGGTGGAAGAGCTGCGGGAGAAAAACGTATTGGGCGAAGGCGCCCTGTTCTTCCTCGGCAACGCGATCGTCGAAACGGGACTCACGCCCCAGCAAATCGCCGAGCAGATCGCTGCCGGCAAACTCGACATCACCCGCTCGGCCGTATGTACGGCAGCCGAGCGCGAAGCGGCGCTGAAACCGTATATCGACGCCAGCATCGCCAAAATCGCAGCCAACCGCCAGCGTCGAGAAAACTACATCGCCACCATCGGCGAAGGGCCGCGCCCCTACCTCTACGTAATCGTAGCGACGGGTAACATCTACGAAGATGTCGTACAGGCACAGGCCGCAGCCCGACAGGGCGCCGACATCATCGCCGTAATCCGCACCACGGGCCAGAGCCTGCTCGACTACGTGCCCTACGGCGCGACGACCGAGGGATTCGGCGGTACGTTCGCCACCCAGGAGAACTTCCGCATCATGCGCAAGGCTCTGGACGAAGTAGGCGAAGAGGTCGGCCGCTACATCCGCTTGTGCAACTACTGCTCGGGCCTCTGCATGCCCGAGATCGCCGTAATGGGCGCACTCGAAGGTCTGGATGTGATGCTCAACGACGCCCTGTACGGCATTCTGTTCCGCGACATCAACATGCAGCGCACGCTGGTCGATCAATATATGTCGCGCGTAATCAACGGCTTCGCCGGCGTAATCATCAACACGGGCGAGGACAACTACCTCACCACAGCCGACGCGGTCGAGGAGGCTCACACGGTGCTGGCTTCCGACCTGATCAACGAACAACTGGCCCTGCTGGCCGGCCTGCCCGAGGAGCAAATGGGTCTGGGACACGCCTTCGAGATGGATCCAATGCTCGAAAACGGCTTCCTCTACGAGCTGGCGCAGGCGCAGATGACCCGCGAGATCTTCCCCAAGGCTCCGCTGAAATATATGCCGCCGACGAAGTTCATGACCGGCAACATCTTCCGGGGACATATCCAGGACGCACTGTTCAACATGGTGGGCATCTGGACTTCGCAGGGCATTCAGTTGTTAGGTATGCCGACCGAAGCCATCCACACCCCGTTCATGTCGGACCGCTACCTTTCCATCGAGAACGCCCGCTACATCTTCAACAACATGAAGAACATCGGCGACGAAGTGGAGTTCAAGGAAGGCGGACTGATCCGCAAACGTGCCAAGGAGGTGTTGGACAAAGCTACCGCACTTCTCGAACGCCTCGAAAAAGAGGGACTCTTCTCGGCGCTCGAGAAGGGAATCTTCGCCGACATCAAACGCCCCATGAACGGCGGCAAGGGTCTGGAGGGCGTGAGCAGCAAGGGCCGCAACTACTACAACCCCTTCGTGGAGATTATGAAAAACGGCAGTCGCGCCGCAGCGAAAAAATGATATTCCGATGCTGCAAGTACGACCAAACGCCTTATTTTAACTATATTAGCATATTGATTCTATGAGTGGAGGATTATATTCAACCGAAGGCAGGGATTTCGACCAGACCCTCGACCTGAAAAAGATAAAGCCCTACGGCGACACAATGAACGACGGCAAAACGCAGTTGAGTTTCACACTGCCCGTGCCCGCCGGCGACGAAGCCATCGAAGCGGCCAAACAGTTGATGAAAAAGATGGGCTTCGAGAACCCGCAGGTAGTATTCCACCGGGAGCTGACGGCCGGTTACACGTTCTTCAACTGCTACGGAAGCTGCACCCATACGGTCGATTATTCGAATATCCATGTCCCGAAAGTCGAATCGACCAAATGGGACATGGCCGAAACGGACAGCTTCATCCGCGAGCAGATCGGCCGCCCGATCGTGGTGATCGGCGCCAGCACCGGCACGGACGCCCATACGGTAGGTATCGACGCCATTATGAACATGAAAGGCTTCGCAGGCCACTACGGACTGGAGCGCTACGAGATGTTCGAAGCCCTCAACATGGGCAGCCAGGTGACCAACGAAGAGTTCATCGCCAAAGCGATCGAACTCAAGGCCGACGCCCTGCTGGTTTCGCAGACGGTGACCCAGAAGGATATCCATATCAAGAACCTCACGGAGCTGGTCGAAATGCTCGAAGCCGAAGGGCTGCGCGACAAAGTGATTCTGGCGTGCGGCGGCCCGCGCATCTCGCACGAACTGGCCAAAGAGCTGGGCTATGACGCCGGCTTCGGCATGAACACCTACGCCGACGACGTGGCGTCGTTCATCGCCCAGGAGATGGCCCGCAGAATGCACCGCAAATAGGAAACGGTCCCGGATTCCAGAACCGCCCCGTTTCAAGACAGTACGACGAACAGACAAAAACGACATAAATCTATGGAAAAGGAACAGATCAGAGAAATCATCGCCAAACGCGTGGCGATGGAACTCAAAGACGGCGACGTGGTGAACCTCGGTATCGGACTGCCGACGGCCGTCCCCGATTACCTGCCGGAAGGCGTTCAAATCTTCCTGCAGAGCGAAAACGGCCTGCTCGGTATGGGCCCGACCCCCGCACCGGGCGAGGAAGACCCCGAATTTATCAATGCCGGCGGCGGATTCGTCACGGCCCTCGAGGGCGCCTCGTGCTTCGACAGCGCCACCTCGTTCGGCATCATCCGCGGCGGTCATGTGAACGCTTCGGTACTGGGAGCCTTGCAGGTCGATGAAAAAGGCGACCTGGCCAACTGGATCATCCCGGGCAAGAAAGCCCCCGGCATGGGCGGTGCGATGGACCTGCTCACGGGTGCCGACAAGGTGATCCTGGCCATGGAACACACGGCCAAAGGCGCACCCAAAATCCTCAAGAAATGTACGCTGCCGCTGACGGCCAAAGGCTCCGTGAACATGATCGTAACCGAAATGGGCGTCATGGAGATTACCCCGGAAGGCATCGTGCTGACGGAAATCAACCCCGAATTCACCGTCGAACAGGTTCAGGCCGCTACCGAAGCGCACCTGATCGTGTCCAAGGATCTTAAACCCATGAAAAAATAGGCCCGCCATGATCAAAACAGGAGATAAATACCGTCACGAAGTGACCTATACGCAGGAAGGCGTGATCGCTTTCGCCGAAATCACGGGCGACAAAAACCCGATCCACCTCGATCCGGAATTCGCAGCCAAAACCCCGTTCGGCCGTCCCATCGTGCACGGATTCCTTTCGGCCTCCGTATTCTCGAAGGTCTTCGGAATGCTCTTCCCGGGACAGGGCACCATCTATCTCTCGCAGGAGATGTCGTTCCGTGCACCCGTCTTCGCCGGGGAGAAATATACGGCCGAATTCGAAGTAATCGACGTAAACACCGAAAAACACATCGGTACGATCAAATGCCTGCTGCTCGATGCTGCCGGCAAAGAGTGCATCACGGGCACCGCCAAACTCAAACACAACAAAGAATTCATCTAAAAAGAGATAACCATGAAAAGACTTGAGAACAGAGTCGCCATCGTCACGGGCGGCACGGCCGGTATCGGCGAAGCAACGGCACTGCGTTTCGCACGCGAAGGCGCACAGGTAGTCGTATGGGCACGTAACGAAGCCCGCGGTAAGGAAATGGAGAAAAAAGCCGCAGCCGAAGGGCTCGCCATCACCTTCGACAAGGTCGATACGAGCGATTTCGAGGCGGTAACCGCTGCGGCCAAGCGCGTCGCCGACAAGTTCGGCAAGATCGACATCCTGATCAACAATGCCGGCATCACCAACGACAGCACGCTCAAGAAAATGACCGTCGAACAGTGGCAGAACGTGATCGACGTCAATCTTTCGGGCACGTTCTACTGCTGCAAGGCCGTGTTGAACTACATGCTCGAAGCCGGCTACGGACGCATCGTCAATGCCTCGTCGGTAGTAGGGCTTTACGGCAACTTCGGCCAGACCAACTACGTGGCCACGAAAGCCGGCCTGATCGGTATGACCAAAACGATGGCCCGCGAACTGGGACGTAAGGGTATCACGGTCAATGCCGTAGCCCCGGGCTTCATCGAAACCGAAATGGTTGCCAAGATGCCTGAGAATGTACTCGACGGCATGCGGGCCAAAGTTCCCGTAGGTCGCCTGGGTCGTCCCGAGGAGATCGCCGCCGCCTATCTCTACCTCGCATCCGACGAAGCGGCCTACGTCAATGGTGCCGTTTTGAGCGTAGATGGCGGTATGACTGTTTAAAATCATTAAAAAACCATACTTATAAAATGAATTTCGAATTGACCAAAACCGAGCAGCTGTTCCGGCAAATGATCCGCGAATTTGCCGAAAACGAGGTGAAACCTCTGGCTGCCGAAATCGACGAAGAGGAACGTTTCCCTGTGGAAACCGTAGAGAAAATGGCAAAACTGGGAATCTTCGGTATTCCCTTCCCCGTCAACTACGGCGGTGCAGGCGGCAACAACATCCTTTATTCGATGGCCGTCGAAGAGCTGTCGCGCGTATGCGCCACTACGGGCGTGGTCGTATCGGCACACACGTCGCTCTGCGCCGCTCCGATTTATGAGCACGGTACCGAAGAACAGAAAATGAAATACCTGCCCAAGCTCTGCTCGGGCGAATGGCTCGGCGCTTTCGGCCTCACGGAGCCCAACGCCGGTACGGATGCTGCGGCACAGCAGACCACGGCAGTCGATGCAGGCGACCACTATATCCTGAACGGCAACAAAATCTTCATCACCAACGCCGCTTACGCACACGTTTATATCGTGATGGCGATGACCGACAAGTCGCAGGGTACGCGCGGTATCTCGGCATTCATTGTCGAGCGCGACTTCCCCGGTTTCTCGATCGGCAAGAAAGAGAAGAAGATGGGTATCCGCGGTTCGGCGACCTGCGAGCTGATTTTCGAGAACTGCATCGTTCCCAAGGAGAATCTGCTCGGCAAGGTCGGCAAGGGCTTCAGCATCGCTATGAAGACCCTCGATGGCGGCCGCGTCGGTATCGCTTCGCAAGCCCTCGGCATCGCGCAGGGGGCGATGGACGAAACCGTGAAATACGTCAAGGAGCGCAAACAGTTCGGACGGACGATCGGACAGTTCCAGAACACCCAGTTCCAACTGGCAGACCTGGATACCAAAATCGAAGCTGCCCGCCTGCTGGTACGTGCAGCAGCCTTCAAGAAAGACCAGAAGCTCCCATTCTCGGTCGATGCCGCCCGGGCCAAGCTCTTTGCAGCGGAAACCGCAATGGAAGTGACGACCAAGGCCGTGCAATTCCACGGCGGATACGGCTACACGCGCGAATACCCCGTTGAGCGCATGATGCGCGATGCCAAGATCACCGAGATTTACGAAGGTACTTCCGAAGTACAGCGGATGGTGATTTCGTCGGCACTGTTGAAATAGCGGCGGGCGACCGTGCATCCGGTTCCGGAATAAACCCCGAAGCCGGTCGTACTCCCCTCGCAAGGACACATAAAGTAAAAACAATAAAAAACAGATATTCGAATGAAAATTGTAGTTTGTATAAAACAGGTTCCCGATACGACGGAAATCCGCCTCGATCCCGTTACGGGAACGCTGATCCGCGACGGTGTGCCCAGCATCATGAACCCCGACGACAAGGCCGGACTCGAAATGGCTCTGGAGCTGAAAGACCAGTACGGCGCACACGTCACCGTTATCACGATGGGTCCTCCGCAGGCCGACGACATCCTGCGCGAAGCCTTCGCAATGGGTGCCGACCGTGCGATTCATCTGAGCGACCGCAAATTCGCCGGTGCCGATACGCTGGCGACTTCGAACGCTATCGCCGGTGCTCTCCGCATGCTGGAGTTCGACCTGGTAATTACCGGTCGTCAGGCTATCGACGGCGACACGGCCCAGGTAGGCCCGCAGATCGCCGAACACCTCGGTCTGCCGCAGGTGACCTACCTCGAAGGCATTAAATACGAAGGAGGAAACCGGCTCGTCGTCAAGAAATGGACGGAAGAGGGGTATCAGTTGCTCGAGGTGGAAACCCCGTGCGTGGTAACCGTACTCTCTTCGGCCAACCGGCCCCGTTATATGTCGGTACGCGGCATCGTGGAGGCATACGACAAGCAGGTGGAAGTCTGGGGTTTCGACAACATCTCCGTCGAAGAGTCGAAACTCGGCCTCAACGGTTCGCCGACCCGCGTCTTCAAATCCTTCACGAAGGGTGCGAAATCCGCAGGTAAGGTCTTCGAGCTGGAGCCGGCCGAAGCAGCCGATCTGATCGTCGAGAAGTTGCAAGAAAAATTCATAATCTGATCGGCCCCGGCAACTGCGAAGCTGTAAATTACCGATCGTTCATTTACAACAGTCGTTTTCTGCACCCGGCAAAAGCCGAATCCTTTCGGTCCAGCCCGCTGAAAACGTTCATAAAAAACACAGTTACTTACCAAGATGGATAAATCTCAATATAAAAACGTTTACGTGTTCGTCGAACAGCGTGACGGAGTCGTTCAGAACGTCGCTCTCGAACTTCTGGGAAAAGCCCGCGAACTGGCCGACGCACTCCATGAGCAGGTAATCGCCCTGCTGCTCGGCAAAGGAGTCAAAGACAAGGCCGACGAGCTGATCGCAGCCGGAGCCGACGTGGTCCTTTCGATCGAAGCCGACGAACTCGCCCAGTACACCACCGAGCCTTACGCACAGGCCATCACCCAGGTAATCCACGAGCGCAAGCCCAGCATTCTGCTGATCGGTGCCACCAGCATCGGCCGCGACCTCGGTCCGCGTCTTTCGGCACGCATCGGCACGGGACTTACCGCCGACTGTACCGGACTCGACATTTCGGAAGACGGCGACCTGCTGATGACGCGTCCTGCCTTCGGCGGTAACCTGATGGCAACGATCATCTGCAAGGAACATCGTCCCCAGATGTCCACGGTACGCCCCGGTGTGATGCGTGCCAAAGCGGCCGATCCGACCCGCAAAGGAAAGGTCGAGGATGTAAAAATCAATTTCGACAAATCGAAGTTCCGCGTACGGATTCTGGAAACGGTCAAGGAACAGAAGAATATGATCGACATTACGGAGGCCAAAGTACTCGTTTCGGGCGGCCGCGGTGTCGGCACGGCAGAAGGGTTCCAGACCCTGCGCGAGCTTGCCGACGTGCTCGGTGCCGAAGTATCGGCTTCGCGTGCGATGGTCGATGCAGGTATTCTCGCACACGAGCGACAGGTCGGACAGACCGGTAAAACGGTTCGTCCGGATCTCTACTTCGCCATGGGTATCTCGGGTGCGATCCAGCACCTGGCCGGTATGGAGGAGTCGGACTTCATCATCGCCGTGAACAAGGATAAATTCGCTCCGATCTTCAACGTCGCCGACGTGGGTATCGTATGCGACGTGCACAAGGTCGTTCCGATCCTGACAGAGAAACTGAAGACGATGAAAAAGTAAGTCCGGGGACTTGCTCTTCAAAATAAGGGAAGATTCTCGTCGGCACACCCTTTTTTCGGACACAACTTTTGTGATTAGGAAAAATAGTTGATTGATAACGAGTTAGTAAATGACACAAGTACGGATTTATCCGTATAAACATTATTTCGCTAAGGAAACTACTCTTTTCATGTAGGTTTCTATGTAGGTTAATTAATACCAATTGATTCCTACTAATGCGAATTAATAATAAGTCATTAACTAACTCGTTATCAGTCTATGTACACGATTAACATCAGGGGTAAGCAGAACCCGAAAGACACCAAGATGGTCAAGCTGGAGATAATTTTCTTCAAGACCGGTTACGCCCGTGTGCCGAAGGTTATAAACATCACAAGGCTATTAAAAGACTGGGATGTCAAGTCTCAGAGTTTCCGTGTAGGGAGTGCGGAGGCCACTACCAAGAACAAACTGCTTTTCGATTTGCGAACCAAATATCTGCATGTCGCCGATACCTGGGAGATGGAAGGCAGGAACTGGTCGCCCGTCCAGCTATCACATTGCTTCGATGAAATCAAGGCGGCCAAACCCGAGGTCAAAGTAAAGAGTGTCCAGCAGATGATCGATTATCTTGAAGAGACATTCAAAAACAAGAAACGCATCAAGAACGGTCAGATTGTCGACAGCACGACCAATGCTAAACGGTATGTCTATCTCAAGCGTGAACTGCAGGCGTTTACAAAGGAAAAATATGAAAAAGCCTTTTCCTCTTATTTCTTTACGGATATTACAGAAGAGTTTCTTCTTGACTTTGCGTTTTGGCTTAAAGAAAGAGGTATCAGAAATGGCAACAAGGCCGGACTTACACACAAACTAAGGTTGCTCCGTGCCGTATGCAGGCAGGCAGAAAAGAAAGAGATGTACGGGGTGAATATGGATAACTTCCTCTGTCTCGGTGATGATATTAATTGGCCGGAAACCACTTCAAGAGCAGTTCCGGAAACAGTCATAGCTAAAATCGCAAATGTTGACCGTACCTTGTTTACGAAAAAAGAGCAGTTGCATCTTGATTTGTTCCTGTTCAGCTACTATACCGGAGGTATGGCGAATGTCGATGTATGTAACCTGACATGGGATTTGGTCCAGGAAGACCGCATCGTCTATGAACGTATCAAGTTTCCCAAAACAGCCAAACCGGAATTACTCAGTAAAGCAAAAGCCATCATGAATAAATACCGTGGGCAAAGTTATGGAAATTATGTATTTCCTGTTTTTACTCATAAACACACGACCACTTCCAAGAAGACTACACGTGTCAAGCAAATTTCCACACGCCTTTCACAAACCTTGACGAAAGCATGCAAGATGCTGCGCATTAAAGAAAACATCACATGGTATTCCGCCCGTGGCTCTTTCATATCGAAGATGGTAGATGCCGGTAATAATCCGTATGTGGTTGCAGAGATGGCTGGTAACAGCCCATTGACCATCTATAAGCATTACTACAAGAATACAAAGCGGGAAGAAATCAAGCGGCAGATGGAAGAAATGTTCTGACCAGACATATCCATAAAGTTGTAAACACCTTGACAATTTCTCTGATGGATAAATCATACGGTGTAATGGCTGTTAAAAGTCATTGATTACCAATGTGATATTTGCAATATTGACAAAATCGCTCTTATTCTCGATTATTTTCATTACCTTTGTGGTCAATAACTTAAATAGAATTTATATGAAAGAATTGGTTTCAAAAATACAGGAAGTATATGCTACATTCTCCACGGATGCGGCACTTCAGATTGAAAAAGGCAACAAGGCCGCAGGGACCCGTGCCCGTAAGACCTCGTTGGAACTGGAAAAACTGATGAAAGAGTTTCGTAAGCTTTCCTTGGAAGAGTCTAAAAAATAACCTTTACACGTCCGGTCGTTATCACATAATGGCCGGTTCTTCTGCAGATGCGGCATAAAAACCATATTGGCAGAACGACATAATAAAATACGGAAAGCGTTAGCTTTTGTCATGCACCGAAATCTGGAAAATTTCACTTATCCGCAGGACAAACAGTTTTCGCCTATGCTTTTGCGTGGGCTTAACTTGTTTGCGGATAGGTTTACCAGAACCTCGGTGCTACGGGTTATGTCCCACGCTTTTTGGTCTTGGTACATTGAATGCTTGACGGGACTCAAGCCAAATACGGAGATATTATGAACGACATGAATCTGATGGATGAACTTTTGAAAATTCCTGCTGATGCAACTGCCGCCACCGTACAAGGCATAGAAATGCTGCTTATCGATGAAAACAAGGCGGGGGCTTTATTGGAGTCGGATCCTAATGACAACACCATCCACGAATGCCTTTTAAGCAACGGCCGTTTCCTGTTCCAATCGGACAATACCAACCTCGTTGCCCTGTATAAAGTAACAGGAGCATCTGAATAACGCTCCTGTTGCATATAATCACCTTATTTGTCTGATTTCATCCTTCCTGCAAAGGCTTTTGACGGTTTGAATGCCGGGATATTGTGGGCAGGCACTATTATCGTGGTATTCCTGCTTATGTTGCGTGCTGTCTTTTCCGCACGGTGTTTGATGATAAAAGAACCGAAGCCGCGAAGATAAACCTCCTCGCCGTTTATCATGGAAGACTTTACGCTATCCATGAATCCTTCGACAACTTGTAACACGACCTGCTTCTCCAGACCGGTCTGCGTTGCTATTTCCCTGACGATATCCGCTTTTGTCATATTAACTCTTGATTAAATACTGTCAATCCGTTCACAAAGATACATCATTTCCTGAAATATCCTCCTTTTACAAACACATATAATAAACATTAGCCGGCGTCCGTCTCTACTCTTTCGATACAAATAGTATCGAAGTATGAAGCTGACACTCAACCGCAAATTCAAAGGTCAGACCTATACCATAGGCGACCTGTCCATCGACGGCAAATTTTTCTGTAATACCATCGAAGATGCCGTGAGGGAACTTCCGGCAACCTGTCCGGATACTCCTCGCGGCCGTTCCTGTACCTGCAAGGAAAAGGTCTATGCCAAGACTGCCATTCCTGCCGGGACTTATAAAGTCACTCTTCAGTACAGTCCCAGGTACAAGAAGAAAATGCCATATCTGCATGATGTGCCGCATTTCCTCGGCATCCTGATCCATTCCGGCAATACCGAAGTCGATTCCGCCGGCTGTATCATCGTGGGAAAGAATACGGTCAAGGGAAAAGTTTTGGAATCCCGTACTACATTCCAAAAACTGTATGCTATACTCGAGTCCGAAAGGGACATAACCATTCAGATTGTATAAATCTAATGGCGGTCAACAGGCTCAAACCACCCAGAAACCTGCGCATCGAGTTCAAACCGTCCCCACGGCAGTATGAACTCTGGAAACTGTTGCAACCGAACTATTGTCCCCATTGTGGCGGGGAGATCGAGCAAATCCTTATCGGCTATGACCAGCAAGGCAACCCTCAGTACAGGCCCCAATGCAGGCATTGCAAGTCGCAGAACCTGCCGCAGCTGATACTGGGAGGCGGAGCGGCCGGCGGCGGAAAATCGTATATCGGCAGCGTTTGGCTGGTGTCTTCATGTATCCGGTTCGAGAATATCCGTGCGGTGGTGGCCCGTAAGACACTCAAGTCGTTGAAGGAATCGACATGGAATACCATCAAGTCGATTCTGAAGGATTGGGGACTGAAAGAGGATACAAACTACAAGATAAACAACCTCGAAGGCACGCTCACATTCTGGAATGACTCGGTCATCATCATGAAGGAGATGGCGGATATCCCCAGCGACCCCAACTTCGAGCGTTTCGGCTCTTCGGAATACACCATCGCCATGGTGGACGAGGTGTCGGAAATCTCGGAACGGGCCGTCGAAGTGCTGTTCTCCCGTCTCCGCTGGAGAACCCATGAGACATTCAAGACTCCGAGAATGCTACTCACCACCAATCCGACGATTAACTGGGTGCGTTCCCGCTTCGTGCAGGACGAAAACGGAGACAAGGTCATCTGCCGCGAGGGTGAAGCGTATATACCTTTTTCCGTGTTTGACAACCCGAATATCGCTTTCCGTCAGGTGTACGAGGCGGCCCTGAACAAGATCCGGGATCAGGCGACAAAGGAACGCCTGCTCTATGGCAACTGGGATTTCGTGGAAGCCAACGATATGGCGATTTATAACAGTTTCGACGGCTCCCGGCATCTCGTTACCGGACTGAAAGAAAAAGCATACGATCCGACCAAGCCGCTCATCACGGTGTGGGACTTCAATGTTGCCCCCCAAATGTCGGTGCTCTCCGCACAAATAGACTATGAAAACAGGAAGGTCTATATACTGGAAGAGATACTCGGCAAGCCGGAGGAAAAGGAGAACAACACACCTGCGTTGGCACGGAAAGTACGCTTAAAACTTTACCGGGACAAGCATATCGGCGGAGTGGATGTGACCGGTGACCCTTCCGGGTTACAACGCTCCACCACCAACGAGGACGGCATCAACAACTATACCATCATCACGGACACTTTCGGCAGAGGAATCCTGCGACCGAAGGTAAAGCTGTTACGCAAGCAGCCTCCGCAGGCTACACGGTGCGAGTTCGTCAACGAGGTATTCGGGGGCTATGAAGGCTGGGAGATACAAATCGATATCAAATGTCGCAAACTTACCCAGGATCTGATTTACCAGCTTCGTAACGAGGACGGTACCAAGAGCAAACAGAAGACCACCGACCCGAAAACCGGTGTCAAATATGAACGGTACGGGCACTTGTCCGACTGCCTTGACTACCTGCTCTGTTACTACCTGCGCGACAGCTGGTACAAGTTCAAGAGCGGAGGCGACGGGAACGGGTATGTGGTCTCCACATCGGTAATTCAGGAAGGATTTTCATACTAATAACGGAACAAGGATATGTACAGACGGTTTCTCAATAATGACGACTATCTTGGGATAATTACTCCGGAAGCACTAGCACAACTCACGCGGGGCAATGATGCACGATTCATCCAGGCGGAAGAATCGGCGGAGATGAGCATTGTGGAATATTTGTCGGAGAACTACGAGATTGAAAAGGAACTTGCAAAAGGAAAATATATCGCCGAATACGACCGTCGAATTACCTATCCCGTGGGTGTGCATGTCTATTTCGAGGGACAAATCCATGAGGTGACACGCTCCGTCAGCGGCTATCGCAAGCCGGCAACGGCAATCTATTGGGAAGAGTGTTCCGATATCCACGTCGATGCGGGACAAGTTGTAAATTATTCCCAGTTCAACACCTATTATCCGGGTGATAAAGTAAACTACAACGGTGTTGTCTATATTTGCCTTGCCGAAAACGGGTACAAGTTCGATGATATCCGTATCCCGATGGTCGGCGGTTGGATCGAGACGGAAGTCACGTTATGGCAGCCTGTCGAGTATCCTCTGTGGTCAGTCGTTGAATATGAAGGGGCGTTCTATACTTTGATGACGCTTGACTGTTTCGATTGCAATCTTGACCCTATGGTGTCCGACTGTTGGGGAGCCATAGCCGATTACGATTCATCATACAATGCCTACGAATTGTCGGAACACGAATATGTAGTTTATGACGGACGGGTATTTTACCCGGAAACGGATGTGAACGCGGACACGCCGCAAGTCGGTCTAAACCTATCATTACACGATCCACGAAACTACAACCTCAAGAAGCATATGGTTCGATTGGCTATCTACGAGCTCACGAAACTCATTGCCCCGAATAATGTCAGTGTTGTCCGTATGCGCGATTACGAGGATAGCATGAAATGGCTTAATGATGCCGCCAAATTGCGACTTAATCCACAAATCCCCCGTAAAGTCGATGACACGAAAAAGCCGGTTACCGATTGGCAACTGGCTACTTTCCAAACAGATTATGACCCGTATCGAAACCCGTGGCTGACCTAAATAACAGTAAATACCGCTACCGGATTTGTTGTCGTAGTCTTTACCATGAACAAGAAACGAAATTACTGCTTGTTTGTTAGTTCCGTTTCCACAAGAGCCCCCCTGATCGGGTGGCAAGTTCCTTGTAATATGCCGCCAAAAGAAGATATAAATTTGGCCTTTTAGAATAATCCAATCTGCTATATTCCTTACTGCCTTTGCGGTATTTAATGATCTCAAGACATTGAATAATTACTTACTTGTTTTTGTGCCCGTTGGATTTAGGTTTGAATAAGGCATGAAGTCTTATCACGCACACCAACAATGTTTCATAATCAACATGAAAGTAGAGGCGTTCATCTTTCAGACTACATTGAAAGTGAATCCGATAGCGGCATGAAACGGTTCTCCCTACAGGACGGGCAGATGAGCAACTGCATGCTCTCTGCCCGTTTTCTATGGTACAAGGCAATTATAATAAAGCCATTTTTATTTTTCCCTGAAAAAAGTGTCGGTTATTTCATTGCAGAACAAAACATTTTTCTAATTTTGTATTTGAAGAAGTATTCACTCTAATAAACTGATATGTATGACAATGGATACATTGTAAAATGTCGCTCGATTTTAACAAATGATATTTGTTTGAGCGAAGCTTCGCATAAAGCGGACGTTTTTCTTGTGTGCATTAGTTACCTTACATATTCCCTTAAAAAGTGTATTGATAATTTGGCAGTGTGGAAAATTCGTGTAAACACACACACACACAAAAAAAAAAAATTATCGCGCGTCAATATATAATAAAACATTTAATTTACAATGGATTACCGGAATCAATTATCCGGGGTTATCCTTGTCTTACGACAAAAGTTCCTATAAATACTCATCCTCTGCCATATTGTCTCAAAAAAGGCAGGATATTTTTATGGTCCGACGGTACTGGGGAGCGTTCTCTGCGCCCGAATATCGTCGGTTTTTTGTTTCCACCCATAACAGTCTGAAATCTCTTTTAGTGTTTAAGTATCTATGATTGGAATATATGGAAATAAACAAACCATGCCTGAATCCCAGAAAAAAGAACTTTTCTCCGCAGGTATTACCTATATGGTAAGTGGCGAATATGCCTTTGCCTTCTCCTGTTTCACGCAGGCAGGAAAGTCTGACCTGCCGACACTTTACAACAAGGCGTTATGCTGCTACTACCTTTCTCTGTATAATGACTGCCGTTCCCTGCTGTTGGAAGCGGAGAGGCTGCTGCCACCGTTAACGGAACGTCTGCCGGAAAACCTGCCGGAAGCCGTCCTCCGCTGGGAATACGAAAAAAGCCCTGCCGGTTGTCCCATGCCGGAGGATGCTCCCGATAACCTCGCCGCCGTACAACTGTTGAGGCTGAAAGCGAAAGTGTCGGCCAGACTGCACCTGCACACGGAGGTGCGGACTATCCACGCCCGTTTGGGCAATAAATATCAACACATTGAAGAACTGATAAAAAACATACAACCATGAAATACAGTGACATATACAGGCTTTACTCGACAAGTCAGCCGAAGGATGCAATTCATCAGGCGCTCCGGGAAGTGTCCGTCGATGACAGCGACGAACAGTACGAAGACCGTTCTCCGTTGCATCTTGCCTGCCAGTATGGAGACACGGAGGGGGTCAAGATACTTCTTGAACGTGATGCCGAACCCAACACGAAGGATGCAAACGGTTCCACCCCGATTCATATCCTCGGCAGAACCAGTGCCGGCTGTGCAGATGAAGACAAACTGAAAGAAATAGCCGTCGTGCTCATGGAACATGGAGCGAATATACCGCGTTCGGCTAAGAATACGACGGCCCTTATCGAGTGCGTAAGGAACCGTCATTTCAAGATGGCGGAAGCGATCATAAATTCCGGAACACGCGTCAACTCAACCGACCTTAACGGCGAGAACGTGCTTTTCGGTTTTTGTGCCGCTTCAGGCGACATCAGAAGGGATATCCGGTTCGCGAAAAAGGAACTGGACGAATCCGTACAATACAGTTACCCCGAAAACAAGATAGAGGAAATCAGGAGCAGGATTGCAAGGCTGGAGGATGATGGCGAAGCCGCCTACCGACTTGCCAGAAGGCTTGTTGAAGAAGACAAGGTCGATCCGGAAGACAAGTCAAACAGTGGAAAGACAGCCTGGGATGCCGCCATAGAGAACAAGGCGATGAAGATCGCGGCCTTCCTTTCCGGAAGCGACCCCGATGTTGACGAACTTTCGGCCTTGCACGGCAACATGGACATATTCCAGGCTATGTACATGAAGGATATGGAGGCGCTGGATGCCATTCTGCGTTCGGGTGCAGACCTGCAGACGGTGTGCGAGCACAAGGATATGTATGACTTTGAAGGCAAGTCGCCCCTCGCTTGTGCGTTCAGCTGGTTTGACAGCATACAGGATGCTCCGGCCATGATTCTGAACGGCGGAGCGAATCCGAATTACCGTTTCCCGAATGAAGAAACGGCTTTTTCGGTATGGGTGAGCAAGGACTATTTCTGCAAGGATACCGAGGTTTACAAGGGGCTGCTTGACCTGATGAAGAAAAAAGGCTGGAATCCCGAGCTTCCTGTTGATGCAGAAGGCAACACGGCACTTGCCCTTTCCTGCCGCCATACCGGCTACAGGTTGGGTAAAATGGCATTCGGTTGGCTGCTCAAGGGAAAGGCCGACCCCAACGCCGCCAATCTTTCCGGCCAAACTCCCATGATGATGCTCTTCGGTGGTCATAAGGCGAACGAAAAATATGTGCCTTACGGCTGGTCAGCCGGTTCTGACGACCCCACGGAAATCCTCGAAAAGCTTCTCGAAGCCGGAGCTGACGTGAACAAGACGGACAACCGGGGAAACACCCTCCTGCATTATGTGGCGGCATGTTGTCGTGACAGCATGGCACAGAAAGCGATTGAACTCCTGCTGGACTTCAAGCTGCCTGACGTAAATGCCGTAAACAATGAAGGCAAAACGGCCATGGACGTGGCGGCAGACTACAACAATGACAATCTCGTAAGACTATTATTGAAATATTCTTAAACAAAGATATATGGACAACAACCAGACATTTCTCAATGCTTGCCGAAACGGGCAGAAAAGCATTGTCCAGATATTCCTGAAAAAGGGAGGAATTGACATCAACAAAAGGGATCAGGAAGGAAACACTGCTCTTTATTATGCCTGTCAGAAAGGTTACAGGGACATAGTGGCTCTGCTTCTTGACAACGATGCCGACGCGTCATGTATCAACAACCGTTCCGAAAGCCCGCTCCACGCGGCGGCACGGAGCGGCAACAAGGAAATCCTCGGGAAGCTGCTCCAGAAGGGGGCCGACATCAACGTGACGGACAATGAAGGACAAACCCCGCTAATATGCCTGCTTGACAACAAGCGTACAGATGCCGCCCTTTTCCTGATGGATCAGGGAGCCGATACGGAGGTCGCCGATGCCTCCGGCCACAAGGCCATCGACTATGCCACAGCCCACGGGCTGCGGGAAGTGGTCGCCCGACTCTCGTGCGGGAATGACCGGGATGCACGTGGCAACACCCCGCTTCATCAGGCCGTGTATAACGGACAGGGTGAAATTGTCCGCACGCTGCTCCTGTCAGACAAGTCCATGCTTGACTCGACGAATGACGGCGGAGAGACTCCGCTGATACTCGCCTGTATGCAGGGGAATCTTGTCATGGTCAACCTTCTTCTCGGGGCCGGAGCCGATCCCGGCAAAGCTATGCTGAGCGGCAATGCCCCGATACATTACGCGGCCATTTCAGGTAACCGCTTTATAGGCGAGGCTCTGCTGAAGGCCAAAGCTGCGGTTGACGCACAGAATGACAACGGGGAAACCCCGCTTATTCTTGCAGCCAAGGAGGGCCACAACGATTTTGTGTCCGTCCTGCTTGAATTTCACGCGAATGTTAGCATCTCAGACAACCTCCAGCACACCGCCCTGTACTATGCAGGAGAGCGCGGCTTCAACGAAATCGTGGAAAAACTTCTTGAAAACGGAGCGGAATAAACAGGTAAGATATTCATTAACAAATTTAATATTAGAAAGATATGGCAGAAGAAACCAAGAAGACACCTCAGACACCCGAGGAAATCGCAAGAGAAGCACAGGCTCAGGCCATGAAAGCAGCACTGGAACAGGCGCAAGCCTTGTATGGCAACGTACCCGGATTTGAAGGCACCGACCTGATGAAGATGCATGAAAAGCTGATGCAGGACTCGGCCGAGATGTTCCCGGGAGTTGCGGAGGCACAGGCATACCAGGCAAAGATGATGGCAGAATCCGCCCAGGATCCCGAGGCGATAATGGAGACCTACAGCAAAAACATCGAGTTCGCAGGGAACATGATGCAGCAGGCAATGAATGCCGGATTCATGCCGGAAGGTTTACCGGATTTCTCGGACGGTTTTGACGTATATGCAGGTTGGGAAATCACCCGCAAGGGCGACAACAGCCTGACACCTGAACAGAACAAACTTCTGGCTTATGGGGCACCTCTGTTCCTATACAACGATGACAACGTGGACTCCCTTGAAAGTACAGCAGGCACGGACACCCTTAAGGAAATGCTTGAGGAATGGTGGGAAGTTACTGACAGGAAGAGTGCCCTGGAGACCATCTCATGGCTGCTGAACGAAGGCCAACATGCCGGTGCGGATCCGGCCTTGGCTGAAATCCGCCAGCGTGGAATCGAGGCCATCACCGAGGAAGAAAAGGCGGACGAGGACAGCAAGATCGGCGATGCGTTCACGATAGCTGAATTTGTAATGGGAGTAAATGAAACGACGGAAGCGGACCTGCCCGAAACCGTGCTGGCATGGGACCTTGTACGTGCCGTGAACATGGCCCGTTGGGCTTTCATCTGCGGCTACATCAATGAAGACGAAATGTGGGAAGCCATCAGAACCACTGCCGGCATAGCCAAGGAATCCTTCAGTTCATGGGAAGAATACGGCAACAGCTTTGCCGTGGGACGCGGAATATGGAGAGGCGAAACAGATGACTACGAGACTGCGGATGAAGTCGTGGGAGCGCTTCTCAATAAAGAAGATTCCCCTTGGAAGGCAATCGAATGGTAGAATCCAAAAAAAATAGAATCAACAATATCTTAAAAGTTTTACGATTATGGCACTTTTCAAAAATGCAGCAACAGAATGGGAGAAAACCATGACAGAGAATGATCTTGACCAAATGGAAGCACAAGGTCTTGACGTAAGTAAATACAGGGAGAAACTGGCCGCACGGCGTGCAAAGGAGGCCGAAGAAGCCAAGCGAGACAGGGAACTGTACAAGAACCCGACACAGCTTGACAAGATGAAACCGTACATGCAGACGCCACGCAGTTCTGAGACCGAGTTCTTCAAGAAACTTGCAGGAAAGGCACCATGGCTGGGCAAAAGCAAGTGGTTGAGAAAATTCACGGAAGGATATATCGTTTACGCGGGGATTGTCAGTGCCCCGGCAGAGGCGTGGAAAGGCGTGAAGCACAAGGACGACTCTTTCCATGGTATTGGCATATACGCACTGGACAAGGGACACATGAACGATATGGAATGGCTGAAGAGAGTGATGGAAAAGCTGCGCAACATGTGTGAAGGCAGGCAGCCGGTAGCTCCCGGATGTGAGGGCGTAGTCAGTCTTGCCAAGGAGGAGGACTGCTGGTCAACCGTGAAACTGAGTGGTGAAATCGTGGAAGGCGCCGATGTGGAAGTAAGGAAACTTGTCCTTTATTACAAGGAACTTCCCCAAGGCTATCTTCCTTCAGACGGCATCGTCCCCCACTTCTACTGGGAAGGGACAATCAGAGTCATACCGGCTGAATTGTATGTCTAAATCCATCTGAAAATATGATTATAGCCGTTATATGTATTATCGTGGTACTGCTCATAATTATTTTATGGGCAGTATTCACTAACAACAGCCTTATTGCAAAGAAGAACCGGGTCAAGCAATGCAGAAGTGGTATCTGCGTGGTCCTCAAACAGAGGAATGACCTGATCCCCAATCTTGTCGCATCCGTAAAGGCATACATGGGGCACGAGAATGAGATTCTCATCCGCATTGCCGATTTGCGGTCAAGGGCTTCGAACGCTACAGAGTCCGAGCAGATAAAAAGCGGTACGGAAATGTCCTCGCTTCTGTCAAGACTGAATGTGGCGGTGGAAGACTACCCGGAGCTGAAGGCGAACCAGCAGTTCCTTCATCTTCAGGTCCAGATCGAGGACATGGAGAATGAGCTGCAGGCAATCCGGCGCACCTACAATGCCGCTGCTACCGATTATAACAATTACATTGAAATGTTTCCGTCGTCGATAATCGCATCCTGGCGCAAGCATGAGCAGCAGGAGTTGATAGAGTTCCCGGAAAGTGAGATCAAGGAAGTGAAAGTGGGAGAATTATTCAAGTAAAGCATGGAAGAAAGTCAGAATATAGATTTCAAGGGCATTTCCCTTCACATGAAGAAAGAGATGTCCCGTATCAGGATGCTCCGGATTGTGTTGAGAGTGTAAAATAAACTGTGTCAGGCTATAATAATAATAGTTTAACACAGTTTTTATAATATGGCCAATTTGGAAATAGACTACAAGAAAGCAGCCCAGCAGCTGCGTAGCGGTGAAGCACTCTTCGGTAAAGACGGAGCTTTGGCTCCTATGCTAGAACGTATCCTAAACGCAGCCTTAGAAGGTGAGATGGATGCTCACCTTAATAGCGTTGACTGCAGTTCTGGCAATCGTCGTAACGGCAAGATGAGCAAGACCGTACAGACAAAGTATGGAGAGGTGATAGTCGAAACCCCTCGTGACCGTGACGGTTCTTTTAAACCGGAGACAGTTAAGAAACGTGAGACAATTCTTGCTGAAGGTATGGCAGATCAAATCATCAACATGTATGCTCTTGGTACAAGCACTCGTGATATAAGCAAGTACTTTGAGCGTGAGTTTAACACAACCCTTTCAGCAGAAACCATCAGTGCTATAACCGACCGAGTTATTCCCGAAATAACAGCCTGGAAGTCCCGTATGCTTGACCCCGTCTATGCCATTTGCTGGCTTGACGCCATTCACTACAAGGTAAAAGACGATAAGGGTCGTGCAGTCACTCGTGCAATATACAATGTCCTAGGTGTAAACAAGTCTGGTCACAAGGATCTTCTTGGTATGTATATATCTGAGAGTGAGGGTGCTAACTTCTGGCTTGATGTTATGACCGACCTTCAGAACCGTGGTGTACGTGATATTCTGATTTGTTGCGTAGACGGTCTTAAGGGATTCCCTGATGCCATCCAAAGTGTATTCCCGGAAACCTCCGTTCAGCTATGTGTAGTCCACCAAATCCGTAACTCAATCAAGTATGTAGGAAGCAAGCATCAGAAAGAGTTTCTGAAGGATCTCAAGACCGTATATGGTGCTGTAAGCAAGGATTCTGCATTAGCACAGCTTGACATGGTTGATGAAAATGGGGTGAGATGTACCCCATAGTAATCAAATCCTGGCGCGACAACTGGGAGCGTCTTACGGAATATTTTCAGTATACTCCTGCAATCCGCAAACTTATCTACACAACCAATACGGTTGAGGGCTATCATCGTCAGGTGCGTAAAGTAACGAAGAACAAAGGTGTGTTCCCGTCAGACACCGCACTTGAAAAGCTTGTGTATCTTGCCTATCGAGACATTAGTGGGAAATGGACTATGCCACTGTCTAATTGGGCACTGATATCACAGCAACTTGCCATAAAATTTGGTGATAGGTTCAAGATTATGTAACTTTGCTTGTGAAAGGCTCCTCTTATTTGTATGCAGATGTGAAATCTGCACACAAATAAGAGGGAAAGAATAAAAAACAGAGCCGTGACACAGTTCAGTTTACACTACCCCCGGATGAATGTTCGGGGGATTTTTTTTCTTTTGGGCGTTCCCGTGGGACGGTCGGGCTTTACGTTTCAAGTCCTCGCCTAAAGGCTGTGGGCTTTACTCTGCAATCCCTAACGCATGGCTG